>Ga0256406_1002158_pt1 | contig 28841 bp, 26 predicted proteins | sample RumenRJG_03DNA_FD_185986 | JGI IMG/M metagenome (GOLD analysis project Ga0256406, IMG submission 185986) | Bovine rumen microbial communities from Lethbridge, Alberta, Canada - RJG_03 | ecosystem: Host-associated > Mammals > Digestive system > Stomach > Rumen | place: Canada: Alberta | collected... | reverse complement strand
CAGCTACGGCACCGTCGCCCTGACACTCGCTGCCGGGACATACCAACTTGTGGTCATCGCCCACAATGGTGAAGGCTCTGCCACGATTACCTCGACGGAAAAGGTGACGTTTCCCAACAACAAAGTGACGGACACCTTCTACTACTACGGCGACCTGGTTGTGACCTCAGAAGTGCAGTCCTACGACCTCACACTGACCCGCGCAGTCGCCATGTTCCGCTTGGTGCTGACCGACGAGGAAATCCCATCCACAGTGACAAAGTTCAAGTTCTACTACACTGGCGGTTCTTCGACTTTCAGTCCCTCGGCTGGCTACGGTTGCGTCAACTCGAAGCAGACTGAAATCCGAGCTGTTGCCGACGGCGTGACCACCTTCGACATCTACACCTTGCCGCACACCGAGGAGGACGTGCTGACGAAACTCACCGTCACCGCCCTCGATGCCAACGACAACACCGTGAAGGAGCGCGTGTTCGAGAACGTCCCCGTCACCCGCAACCAAATCACCCGCTACACAGGCAGTTTTTTCGGTAGCGGCGGCAGCGGCCAGACCTCCGACGGCACCTTCCGCCTCACCGCCGATCCCGACTGGGACAGTGTGAACGGCTACACGTTCTGATACATCCTAATCTTCTATCTACATTGAGAGCCGAGGTAAAGCGCCCCGGCTCTCAATGTGTAAACTCAGATAATTTTCATCCAAACAAGTATTGCAATAATAGTAAGTGAAGTAACGATTATCACAGAACAGACAAAAATGCCCAAACACCAGTTATAGACCCTTCGCGACAGATAGACACCCTCCTGATAGGATATGATGCGGTCTATCGCTGCCTCATGTTGTTTCAAAGCCTTTTGCAGCATCTTACGGTCCTTTGTCATCTCGTCCTTTATCGCATTTATCTCGTTGGAGATGGTTATATACTCGTTCTTAAACTCATTCAAAATGTTACGCTGCCGGGCGAGATGCCCGTCCAGTAGCGTCTTCATCTGAGTCAGGTGCTGGCTATTCTGCTGCTCAATGTTCGTGCAGTCGCCAGCCTCGATAGAATCAAACAATTCATCAATCTTATTCTTACGCATAATCACAATATGTTTATTCAACGTTTCATCGTTCTTCTAAACGGCTTGCACAGCCAGTTGGCCTTCTGAGCACAACGGCGTGCCCACCACTCGTCATCCTCATCTTTCCTGCGTCCCCAGTTGCTCTCAACACTTCCGCCACCGCCAAGCGATTTGGACACCGTGGTGGCTGCATCGGCATAGTTCATGAACAGGAGCATCGAAACGCGCAACACGTCATCGACGGTCTGGGCAGCATTATCGGCCACCTCCACCATACCCTTCATCACCTCGTAGGCTGACATCGGGATGTTGACATCATAGACTCTGTCATCGACAGTGATAGATTCACGATACTCTTCTCTTGGAGCAGGTTTCACGGGCATCGGAGTGGGTATTGCCTCTGGCTTGTGCTCCTTCGATATTGTAGGATAATCATGGTTATTCTCAGCCTTCTGACTCCTATTTGTGTATGACTTTTCTTCAGCCGATGGCGGACAGTAAAACAGGCCATACTTGTCCTCATCCTGACGTGCGTGCAGCTGCATCCACGTCTGTTCCAGTTTACTCGCCATCAGCTTTCGTCCGGCTCCAAGTTCCGATGCCTTGTAGACTGAATTACCCAGTTTGATGGTATAGGCCACAGGACAGAAAGGCTTCCCGTATCGTGCCTTGACCTCATAGCCACGACTCTGAAGCTCACTCTTATAGCGGAGCCAACTGTACTCAGGCATCTTCCCCAGCACATCCATACAGTCATCTACTATCTGCTTGATATGCTCCTCACGAATTTTCATCGGGTCTTTCCAACCGCGACGCATATTGACGATGGCCGCGGCTTTCACTGCCCGCTCACCGATGAAGTGAGCGTCATTGATGTTGCCCAACATGTCGATGCGGTTCCCCAGCAAATGCAGGTGCAGAATCCCCGACTTGGAGTCGCGGTGCAGTCCAGCAAATATCTGACTGTTTGCAAGGTTTGTCGGCCTAACCTTATGCCTCTTCCCCTTGCTGATTATCTCGTCAACCTTGTCAAACTCACGGATGAACTCCCAGCAGAAATCGTACCAATCCTTCGTATCCCAGTTCTTACTCTCTTCCGCAGATGGGGAAAGTACCAGCATAATCCCCTGCTTGTCTATCGGATGTCTTGCAAACTTAGCACGATAGCGGTCGAGGTGCAACTGCATCTCGTTCCACATCCCCATCGGGGGCAGCCCCTCACTGAGGTTATGCACCACAACAAGGTCTGCCCGAAAATTCTTCGTGATGTAGTTCGTCATGGCAGGGCCACTCTGAACAGTATCTCCCACAGCTGTCATATGCGTATTCCTGTAAAGTAATCTTGAATATCCTTCCAGCGTCTGATGAGCGCATTCACACCATCCTTCCAGGCCAACATAAACTGGTCGTTCTTAAAGAGTCGCTTCCGCTGCTCCTGGCTTCTGCCGTTGAGAGCGTTGCGGATGCCGATAAGTTCAGAACGGGCTGCGGAAAGGCTTTTCAGTGCCTCCTCCTGTTCATCAGTCATGAGCTGGGGAGGGTCGTAGCCCAAGGAGGTGTCATGGATGAGCACACTCTTAGGCAGTCCTGTTTTTGCACACTTAGCATCAAGTAAGGCATCCTCTTCGGGAGTATACCTGACACTGCGGATAATCTCTTTCTTTGGCTCAATACGAGCCGAAACTGCTTTATTCTGCATATACTAAACCTTTTATAATTCAACATTGGACAGCAGCTGCGAGCCTGCGAGCGGCTTCACCCCAGCAGGAATACACCCGTCCGTCAGACGGTCGTGTATTACACTGGGACTTCTTGACTAACCTTCCGGGATTTTCGGTTTTCTCACGGGACGTGCAGACTCGCTGTCCGTTACTTTCGCTATTCTGTGGCATCGTTTATTGAGTCAGAAGCTTCCACACCAATAGTAGCACTGTTCCTGCTTGGACTTTCCTTACAGGCTTCGTTGACCTTCGAAGGAGTAGTGCCATCACCAGAGAATTGAATTGTCTTGTCGAGAAGATCATGGCTGCCAGTGGGACGTGAAGATATTGGCATGGACTGAGTATCTTTCAGCTGTCCAACCTGAAAGCCAAGAATCGAGCCATCGCCATGAATCGAGGTGCAGACACCTGTTGCAGACGTGAATTGCTCTTCATCCATTGTCATTGGAGGACTGGGGGACTGAGACCTCGTTAGCTTCGCACGACCTTGGGCACCTGATTTGACAACATCAGGAGTCTTGGATTGGTCAGCTGAATCATCGTTTGACAAGCCATTGGTTTTGTCAGGATTTTCTTTTCCCCTACCGTTCTCTTCTGTGAGCGGTGTTTCCACAGCAGGCTTTCTTTCATTCGTCTCACTCTTGGCTACATTGACTGCGGATGCCCTGAGGTAGTGAGGGTTCCTGACGGTCTTTTCCTCTCCGTTAACCTTCACCAGCCAGAAAGCGAGGCATGGGATGGTATGGACAGTCGTGCGGTTGTTGGCCTCAGATGAGAGTATCCCCATCTCATTGAACAATCGAACGACCTTCGAGGCTGTCTTCCTGTCACAGCCCCAGAGCTTCGCCAACTCGACTGTAGAGGCCACGAACTGACCAATACCAATCTCAGCTGTAAAGTTCTTCTTCTCATAGTGCATCGGCTCGATAGCCGCCATCTTGACAAATGTTGCCAAAGCTTCTGAACGATGGAATCCCTGACAGTCATCGCGCAGGAAATCCAGCTGCCCACTGGACAGCAGGATTCCGTATCTAATATCTGTATAATCCATAGACGTACCTATTATATTAGACATGTTACCAATCACGCTTATTAGGCTTGCGACGATGAGATGCGAGGATGGCATCGTTCTCTTCCTCGGTAGTCAGAGGAACGGCATTTCGACGGTTTGCTTCCAGCCATTTGTCGAGCTCATCCTGATAGAGTACCCACCTCTTCCCCGGCTTGGTGGCAGGTATCGATCCGTCTGCCAGTTTCATGTACAGTGTTCCCAAAGGAATACGCGTGTACTCTACAGCTTCCTCCACCGACATAGGCTTGTGGTGGCTAACATTTACCAGAAGTCTCTTATTCTCATCCTGCTGTCTGGTCAGCAAGACTCTCATGCCCATCACCTCATCCCGAAGCTGGGCGACGACCTGTGGAAGATCGTTGAAAGTTAATTCTTTGTTATTCATTATATTCACGGTCTTTGGAAAGAAGACCGCTGCAAAGGAATACAATGATATCATGCTGACTCCGATTATTCACGATAATCACTGAATAATCTGTCAGCATCGACAGAAGCAGTGTAAAAGTGTGGAAAAAAGAAAATCCTTCCCATACCTACGCAAAAGAGCAAGATAAGGAAAGGATGCTTTGTATTGTATAATGTTAGAGGAACTACTTATCGTAGTGGAAAGAGTAATCGTTTTCGTCGGGTGGATCTAACTTGATGTTGCCTTTAGTGGGGTCTTTCCTGAAATTTCGAGTGCTATCATGTTCACAGTCTTTCATAATATCAGGAAACATCACTTTGATGAAATCAGCACGAACATGGCCGCTATAGCCATTCTTTGCCCCAAGCCTTTCACCTATGTTCCAAACGAAATGCCGAAGATCAAGGGTGGTTAACTTTTGCTTAAGTTTAATGGGAACAGGAGTATATGTATATGTATCTGCCCATTTTCTGATTTCATCAAGAAGTTTCTGCAATTCCCCTTTATCGCTGACAAACGGTGCCATGGTAATTTGGGAATATTCAATAATGGTCGCAATCACCATTTGCCTATGTAGCTCCTGTTCTTGCTGATATTCCTTGTTACGTAGAGTATATAGATCTGTTTGTTTCTTTGCGTCATCTGAAGGTTGCACACCTACTGGACTATCGGAAAGGACATTATTCTTTCCATCTTGCTGGCACTCTTTAGACTGTAAGAAATCTTTTTCTATAACCCTTCCTGTCAATGACTGATTCTCTTTTGGCATTATTTGAGAGTCTGAGCTTTTAAACCTGCAACACCAGTTCCATATCATAGAGAACAACTCTACCCAGAATGACTGGAAAAGGTAATAGACTATGCAAAGAAAGAAAACACACGATAGGAAAATAACACCTCGTACAAAGTTGTCGTTGCCGAAGTTTGCCCCTAACATCAGCGAAACAAGGAGGGAGATTGCCAGAAATACAAAAAGAGGTAAGCCCCACACCAGGCACCAGTCTCTCATTTTAAAACTATTAACGTCATCCATATTATTTAAATATAATTATTCTTTTCGGACGCAAAGGTACACTGATTGTTCCGAACAGTCCAAAATTTAACACTTCTATCTAAATCAAATTAACTTATATTAGTAAACGCGTCTTGAATGATTATGATTATTGAACCAAAACCATGCCAGATTAGGATTCTTAGTGGGATGTGAACAGAGGATTACTCCCCTGTTCCAGTTTTTACCGCACGTAAGACAGGTATAGGTTTCAGCGTTATACGATTGACAGACTCGCGCTTTGACTCGTCAGCCATCGCGGCATAGATCTGGGTCGTAGCGACGTTCTTGTGGCCAAGGATATGCTGGACGGTATAGACGCTGGTGCCGGCCTCAACCTGTAGCGAGCCCAGTGTATGGCGGCTGCAATGATAGGTTATATGCTTGGTGATGCCAGCCTCCTTCAGCCAGTTCTTCAACGGGGCCTGAGTGAGACTGTCATTGAAGCCGACAAAGACCTTGTCAGTCGGTTTGCGGTTCTCATCGCCATCATTAAAGCCTATCAGTTCCAGAGCCTCGTTGCTGATGGGGTTATTCACCAGTTCCTTCGTCTTCTGCATACGGAGTGTGACGTACATGCCACCGTCGCCATAGGGCTGAATCTTGTCCCAGGTCAGCTGCTTGATGTCGCTTTTTCTTAAACCCGTCAGACAAGAAAAGAGGAAGGCTTTCTTTAGCACAGGTGAAGAGCATGGCGTATTGGCAAGGTTGACCAGTTCCTGACGAGAAAGATGCTCCTTTTCCGTAGGGATGGTGTCGATACGCTCCAAGAATCCGTTCGGGTTCTCCATAATCTTGTGCTCGCGGTAGGCGGTATGAAGCACGGCACGAAACGTTGACCAATAGCCCGCTATACTATTTATATGTAAGGTATACTCCGTGTGCTTGAGTTGGTGGGCGGTCATCAGGTACTCCTTGAACTTGTTGCACAGGTCAACGTTAATCTCATCGTAGCGGCACTTGCCGTTGCAGAACTGCTTGAAGTGCAGATAGACATTCTCCCACTTCGTGTTCTTCTTATAGGCCTTTTCCTTAAAGTAGTCAAGGAAACTGCCCTTCATCTTCTCCTTGTCAAAGAAGTCATAGCGTTCGTTAACGATACTCTCGTAGCGACGGCAGCGCAGGGCCTCGGCTTTTTCGCGCATCCGGTCGTTGTAGTCCTTCTCGCGCTGCGACTTCGGCTTGGCATAAATATAGATGCCGAGGCTTTCGTGGCGCATTACCTTCATAGTTGATTCGTCACGATAACCTGGATAATAGTCCAGATAGAACGAAAGCTGTTCTCCACCTTTTATCTTCCGTGTGCGGAGGGTCACGGTCTTACAAATGTTACTCATATACCTTATTATATTAATGAATATTCTTGGTGAAGCGTCTCTTCACGGCTGCAAAATAACTAAATGATGAGATGCTGACTCCGATTATTCATGATAATCATTGAATAATCTGTCAGCATGGTAGAAAATTAGAATCCTGCAGCCTTGCGTTCTGCCATCACACGCTCCACATCGTTGCGTAGGAGAAGATTCACCCTCCCCACCTTAATCTTCGTTATATGTTTTACCTTGACGATATGGCAGATGTTGGCCTTGGTCAGCCCATAGAGTTGTTGAACCTGTTCCACAGTATAATAGTTGTCATTGCCGACAAGGTCAGTACGGCGTAGTTCGTCAAGATGCGACTTGCTGTAATAAGTCTGACCGTATTCTCTTTTGGTCGGAATGTGATGTCGATGGGCATAGGAACGTAGTGCGGTAGGTTTCATAGCGTACAGGCTTTCGACATCACATGCAGTCACCCATTCTGTAATACTTGCCAATTCTACCGTTTTACCAAAGACTGCATCCACGTGCTTTTTGCTGTAATAGTTACGTCCAGAAATACGACACATAGGTATCTGGTGGCGCTTTGCGGAAGTATATAACCACGACTGCTTGACTTTGTAAGTCCGCATCACCTCGTCACCGGAATAGTACTCAAGGACATCATCGGTGGGCAATTCTTTTTTGGCATTACTCTTAGCTGTTGCTCCTTGCCTATTGAAACAAGAGTGCTTAGGCTTCGAACAAGGCAAGATGCGGTTATATGGATTTGCCTCAAACATCTTTTCAATATCACTCTTGCGAATGATTGACATCCTACTACTAAGGCGAGAGGCAGGCAGTTTACCTTGGTTAACGAGCTTATAAACATACTGTCGAGTGCATCCTAAAAGAATGGCTGCTTTGGAAAAGGTAAGGTACTCCTGCTGCTGAATTTTTATCACAGGCTCAATAGCCCGAAGAAAATCTCGCTGTTGTTTCTTTTTGGTTTCCTTTGCTTGTTCGGCGCATTCCTCCGAACAAAACTTCTGCATTCCGCTGTTTGTGGTGAAAACCTTGCCACAATAAGCACATTTTCTTGTCTTTGTCATACTTGCAACAATTTTGGGTTCAACATATTCTTTGTTGTACCTCTTCGCAAGTCATTATACGTTAACCGTTGACACCCTATGTCACTTTTTGCCACGAAGTGTCGTTCTATAAACACAGAGCAGGAATCCGTTAATTATAGTAACCTGTCAGAAACCATTGTCAACTCTGCTCACGATGTGGCAAAAACAATGCCTTGTAAATTCCCTGCGGTAGAAATACGTTGCAAATTTATAGGGAATTTCCGAAGCAACCAAAAACAGCCCTCAAAGTGTTAAAACTTAGATATGACTGATAATCAACTATTTACACCTGGCTATTCTTTGTTATTCATGGTTGTTAAGGTCTATCTAAATACAACCACAAAAAGCCTGCATTCCTATGCTCGTCACACTATTGGGGATGGTGATGGATGTTAGGCCGCTGCAATTAGAGAAAGCCTCCTGTCCTATGCTCGTCACACTGTTAGGAATGGTGAGGGAGGTCAAGTTGCTGCATTTATAGAAAGTTCTATATCCTATGCTCGTCACGCTGTTGCCAATCGTGACGGAGGTCAGGCCGCTGCAACCAGCGAAAACTTGCCCTCCTTTATTCCCGATTCCAAAGCTCGTCACACTATTAGGGATGATGATGGAGGTCAGGCCGATGCAACCATAGAATGTATTAAATATTGATAATCAACTACTTACATGTTAAACGGTAGAAAAGTGGATTGCTTGTTTTAGGATGTGGAGAAAATGGGGTAGATTTAACGTATTTAACCTTTGTTTAGGCTCCCGTTAAAATCAGGACTTATCGTTGTAACTTATTGAATTTTAATGTATTGTTCCGCTATTCAAAGTAAACGGATTTGAAATGAATAATCAGGCAATAATTGAAGAAAGGCGGAAAGCCTTCTCTCATTTTCAACTCGTTAGAGTTTGTGTGAATGTATTTCTTATCCATTTGCAATTTTAACGGGACAGCAGTGCTTTGTTTTATTCAAATGCATAATATTATTTCCCAAAAGCCTCCCCAATTTTCTTCAGCCCAGCTTCCATCAGAGGTTTCATCGTCTTTCCTAATTCCAATGTCAACTCCTCAAATCTATGCAGTCGTTCAATCGTGTCTAACCAACCAACACCTTCCAACACTTCCATTTGCTTCATGAAGTCATGTTCTCGATGTGCTCCTGCGTTATGCCGTATCTCAGAAAGCACTGGTTTCTCCTGTTTAAAGAAATCTGCCAGTTTCTTCCTGGCAATTCTGGTCTTGGCCAGCGCAGCCTCCGACAACAACCTTTTGGCTATATCTTGATACTTCTTTCCGGTAAGTTCATTCAAATCTTCACACCATTCATACATCATCACAGAAGCATCAACAGCAATTCTTTCCCTACTACTTTCATTCTTTTCAAAATATAGCAACTTCTGAATTCCTTTGGTTTCATACGAACACTGCTGGATTTGCGCTGCAACATTCAGCACAAACTCCTGTTCCTCAAAAGCACGTTTTTGGGTCATAAGTTCATGAGTGTGCCACCCCGCAGCAATTCTCTCACCAATCAATGCTAATTGTTGCTGGCAATGCCTTATCTGTACTTTAAACAGTTCAAGACAATTTTTCTCCTCTATACTGACAGCTTCTAAAGCTCCTTTTATTTCTTCGCCATCAACAGAGTTCATTCGCTGTTCCAAAAAGTAATCCAAATAATTATTCATAGTTTCTCAATACCCCCAGTCTATCTTCTCAAACTCCGCCCACATCTTCTTTGCAGCTTCGGGCTCCACAGAATACACATATCTTATCCTGCCTTCCAGCCATTCCCTGCCATACGCTTTCCCATGCATTACCCGATTGAAATGATCTCGTCCACCATATTTCTGGCAAAAATGGATATGCCTCATAATATCCCGCTTGTAAGTTCCGGGCACCCTTACCCGTCCATCAACAAGCAGCCCTGTCACCATCTGCTTGTTACCTTGATGCAGCAGCTCAGTCTTCCTTTCATTCAGTGTAAAGCCTTCCTCCTTAACAATTTTCCTAATCAAGCTGATTTTCGGCAACATCGCCCTGTCATCAGCCGAAAAGGTCATATCGTCTGCATATCGCGAATAATTGAATCCCATCTCCTGCGACAACCGCTTCATCCTCTTATCTAACATCCCACATACGATGTTTGCCAATGCAGGACTCGTGGGTGCGCCCTGAATCAGAAACGGCTCATGCCTTTGCATCAGTTCATCAAATAGTGTCTGTATCTCTGGCTTTTCTCCCAGCATATCATACTTGTAGTCATCGATTTTGGCAGTACACAACTTCGCCAAACATGATGCCACACTACTCTCATAGCCCATCCACATAAATGCCGCACAAACCCGTCTTACATTGATACTCTCAAAGAAATTGCTCAGATCCACTTTTAGCACATAAGCCCTGTTTTCATGCATCCTAGCATTCATCTGTGTATTTCTACCCTTCACAAAGGCCGTCACATATTCTGGCTGTTGTACCTTACTTAGTATATTCTTGTTAATCCACACCTGTATTTGGCGTAAATGCATGTATGGAGCCATAATACGTCTGTATCCCCCGTTACGTTTTTTGATGGCAAAGTATTTATAAAATACCGATGCCATAAACGCTATATGCACAAGGTCTCGATGACTCATGTTCAGCATAAAAGCCAGATGCGAAGTGTCGAAAATCACAGGCAGACCTTTACCGTCCAACACATCAGCATACCTCAATGCCTCTGTGATGAACTGTTGCGATCGGCCCTGTAACTTAGCCTCCGTAATGAAATCGTTCCTTGGGAATCCCATCCTTCTTCAAATTACTCTTTTATCAAGCGCCTTTCGGCGACTTCTGTGTCGCGCCCATGGGGTGTGACATAGAAATCATGTAATGTGGCTTTAACTTTCCTGCATCAAACGGACGCAGGCTTCTGTCTGTACAGATACTGCTAATCTAAAGAATTCAGGTCATCCCTCGGAACGACTTTGGTACATATACTTTTCCAACATTCTGGTCTGAAATGCTTTGTTGCAATTCATGCTCCAATATATGGTCTTTCTTTCTAATCTCTTCATAGATGGTACGAGCTTCACTGGTCATATTGCCTTTATCGTCAATCAAGCCTTTGCTCTTCCCTAAGGCTACTATCCCTTCAAGGTCCTGTATGCTGATACCTAACACTTGTGCTATATAGTAATCACTCCGTTGATGATATTTCTGAGCAATCCAACTGATAAGCCGTAAGGAGTCTGTTGTATGATATTGCCCCCATTCTATATTACCCAACTTTGTGTGTTTCATTGCCGACAACCAGAAATTCGAACTCATTCTCAACCTGCGTCCTCTTTCTATCCGGGAATTGGCAAACCTCGGGAATATAGCGTTCCACTTCTTGTCCGTCCCTGGTATCTCCATTTCAAACCAGAGTATGGGTAGCGTATTGTTGGGTGTAGTATGCTCAAAACAAACAAGTGCCTGACTATTCTTATAGCCCAATGGTTTCAAATCCTCATTCTTCCAGTTCGGAAGCAACATTTCCCCTTTCTTAAAGCAGAAATCTCGAACCTGTATCATGCTCTTCTCATAGCCGAATACGGAGCCTCTCCTTACAAACGCAGGCTTTTGAAGAGTACCATACATTTTGATTCCGCAATCTGCCTGTAGGGTCTTCTCAGCTTTCTCCATGTAGGCCACAGTCAAAGCACACACCTTGATAGGTTTCCCATCTACAGTGCCTTTAACATTCTTCTCATAGAATTTCTTAATAGACTCTCCTGTGCCAGAAAAGTCATCAAGCATAGCAATGACTGCATCTTTCTTTATTTCCTCCAATTTCTTGAGATTAAGAAGCGAAAGCACATTCCCTGGTAAGTTCTGTTTCTCAATCACTTTCTTAGAATGGTATGCCATTGCATGACCACTCTTCCCCACATTTCCAGATGGCAAGATGTATATATGTTGGCCAGGATTCTCTTCAATAATCTTCTTTATCTGATATTCAAGATTCTCATCAATCATATCCGACGAATAATAGACCACCTTGTCAAGCACATTCAAGGCCATAGTCCACTCGCTCTCATCAAAATTCCTGAGCCAGCGGAATACATCATATTCAGTCACAGCGTGGCCGAATTTGAAGCATACACTTTCTATCGCCTTGTTATAGTCCATTTACCCCTCGTAATATAGCGTATAATACTTCTTTCCGCTCTTCTTGTCAACGCCCCCCTCAATCCTGGCCTCAGGGTTCAGCACCTTCACCTCGAAGTCAGCCCCCAGCTTTAGGGTGTTCATTCTTGTCACGGGCTTCCTGCTAGCAGCTTTCTTCACCACATTCACCTCTTCCGAGAAATCTCCATACTCCTTCTCAAACGACTGTCTGTATGCCTCAAAAGCCTGTTTTTGCTCTTCATTCTGACATATAATATCTGCCAAATCAGCCACCTGTATGGGCTCTCCCGTCGAGAATGCCTCAGCGGTCTTTTTGGCGGCAACAGCACCCTCCACAACCGACTGTTCCTTCAGTTGTGACACAAATCCTGTACACATCTCCATCAGTCGTTCAGTCTCATGGTAATCATCGTTGCAATTCCTCACATGCAGGAAATTATCCACCCAGTAATGAGCATCGGTATTTGAGCCCGTGTTATCTACAACAGCCACCTTATAGCCATTCTCCTTGTCAACATTGAACACGATACAACCCTTTTCGAGTTTTTTCAGGTTCATGCCATTAGCAGATGACAGCACTAATCGGTTATGTTCCATCTTAACTGTCAATACAGTTTCCCGAACCTCCGACTTAAACAAGCCAATGGCCTGGGTTGGCTCACCATCCACCTCACAACCATCCAGCAATACCACATAGAACTCTCCTATCTTGATATTCGGGGGTATGCTTTGCTCATAGAGGTGACGGGCCAGATTATTGGCTTGTTGCACGATACAGGTCTCATCGCCAAATATCTTCGACACAAATCTATACGTGGGATTCAGTTCCAAATCATCAATATAATAGAACTGTTTCCAATCATCAAATTTAAACGAGCCATTTATCAACTTAAGGAATGGTTCCTCAACGCCATCCATCTGACAGAGGTCGTCTGAAAATGCTACACCATCTTCATTACTCTTATTTCCTACACGCTGAACAACAGCAGCTTTTATCTTTCCTATTTTAGTCATTTCTTCTATGTGTTATGCGCGACGGTATCAATCCCTCGTCATTTCTAAACTTATATCTCGTTACAAATGTTTCAAGGTTATTCCAATAGTCTTCTTCAGCATGTTCAATCATGATAATCTGGAAATGGCCGTTTCGGATCATCTCTCTCATAAACATGTCCGTAAGCCTGAATGCTTCTTTCAACTTTTCACGGTCATCATTCGTTATCTCACCATTCTTCGACACAATAGCTGTGTTCTTATCTGCATAATACGGAATGCTTGGCTGGTCTATGAAAAGAAACTGTGGTATCTGTTCGTTCCTGTTCTTCATCAGCAAGTCATGCAATCCAAAGAAATAGCACAGATGCAGGAACATATAGTTCGACTTACTGCCCACATTAGCCTTCGGATACTCCCCATCATCCGTTACCAGCATCAGCATCTTCTCATCCATACTGTAAACCGGCTTGTAATTCCGATATGCTTCTGATATGCCCTTTTGACACTTGAAGTACTTTTCTATCTCGTCATTCAAATTACCAAGGGCATTTTCATTCTTAGCTCGTAGCCTTACCAGTTTCTCCTCAATTTGTGATATTGTCTCACCATATTGCACCAGCATTTCGTCGGTTATGGTCAACTTAGGTTCCTTGGTCAATTCTTTCTCCATCCTTTCTGCCAATATGATAGCCTTTCTTATCCAAACAATATCCTTTTGATCAATCCGATATGGATTCAGTTTTCTCCAGTCGGCAACCAACTTCTGTTCCTCTCTGATTAATCCCTTTTTAGTATTTTCAAAGTCCTCTGGAAGTTTCAGATCTGGCTCGTAGTTTTGTTTTATCCTTTCCCAGGCCTCAGTCAATTCACGCAGCAACTGACCAGTCTCTTGATAAGTCATCAACTCTGAGAGATGCTTCTTAACATACTCTACAGGCACAAGACTTTCATTTTGCCTCTCTAGCCGTTTCTGATAAATTTTATATTCCTTCTCTAACGATTCGAAGTATCCCAATCTCTCCCTGACTTTCACCAGAGCCATTTCTATTTCATTGCGTTGCCTGTTGGCCTCCTCATTCTTAAACTGCAGATTACAATTTTCAACTATCGACTTGATGTTTGCGGCCCAGGCCGTCGGACTATTCCCGAAATCTGTTGCTGCACCCAAGCCGAGTTCTTCCACCTGATTGGCTATCTCAACTTTTGTCTTCTCATATGTATCTTTATTCTCTTGTTCTTTCTCCTGGGCTCTCTTTTTATTTTTTTCTCTTGTCTGTGCGGTTTGCAACTCCGATTCCAGTTCTCTCAGTTTGCCTTCGTTCACCCCAATGGCCAATTTGAACAAGTCATTAAGTATATTGGAATACTCATCCCTGCGGAAGAACCGCAAGTCTTGATAGGTGCTTTCTGTAGCAATGATGTCCTCCGTCAGATAGTTAAATATAAGATTGTGACGGAAGTGCTGTTTCACTTTGCTTTCAAGTTTCAACTTAGGGTTGATATGAAACAGTTCGTTCATCTTCACCATAGCCTTCGCCCTAATGTCGTCCAAGTCTGCTATAGGCTCATCTGGCAAATACTCACCTTCCCTGAAGAGAACTTTCATTTCTGCCGATTCAACAGTCGGTGCCTGCCTGATGATAGTATATGGTATGTCATCTACATAGAACACTAGCCCATACCATGCCACATTCTCATTAATAACATCCTCAACAATAGTGCTTCTTTCCGACAACAGACAATAGTCTATGATTTTCAGAACAGATGACTTACCTGTCGATGAATCACCAGTTATCACGTTCACCTTGTCATTGAAAAATTCAAGGTCTCTTGGTTCACCTCCATGTCTGAACCAAAGTCTGATTTTTGATATATAAAAGTTCATAGCACAATCTTCAAGTCTTTATACCATGTCACTGTATCTTTTTGCCCAATCATAGCTGCCAATTGAATAGCTGCCTGTCGGACATTTTCCATCACACCTTCTTGATAATTTTGAAGTTCCCATGCCATCTGGTTCCCTTCGTTGGTTAAGCTGTATTTGGCTTCAGCCGTTTTCTCAACCTTCCCGCCCATCAATAGCATCGTAGTGGCATTTAGAAATACTGGCTGAAATTCCACGAATTTCCTGTTCAGAGCCTGGTAATATGATGACTCCTTGCCAACCATTTCTTCATAGTTGGCATAGTTAACCAACCTGTTTCTGATGGCCCGATCTGTTGTCATCACAACAAACAAATTGAGTCGAGCAATGTCGTCAACATCAAGGACCAATGCGCTCAAGATTGCACAAATGGCAACGCTCTCATTATTGATTATTCTATCCATCTTGCTCTCCTTGCTTTTTAAAGAATTCTTTCCAGCTCTTATGCCAACCTATAATACACTTATCAGACAAGTAATAAAAAGCGCCATCTGATATATATTGACTCAACTCCTCTTTGCACAACTTGAGTTTATGTTGCCTTACCGCAAAAAGAATCTCTTGCGCCTTATCTATTATGACATCCTCCGAAGCGCTATCATCCAGTTTCCTATAGGCATGCTTAAATTGGTTATCCCAAAATGCATAAGCATCAGCCCAAAACTCCTTGTCTTCATCAACCAAAATTTTATTATCCTCCCAAAGTTCATCATAGCGATTTTTAAAGCTATAGAAGTGGCTGGCATATTTGGCCACCTCTTCTGTTTCACTCGAAGCAAAGTCTTTCACCTTTATCAGTTGCTGTATGCATATCAAGTCCAGAAACTCCTTCCGATATTCTTCCATTATGATTCGGAAATTCAATTTTTCCGCCCTATGGTACTGAAATACATGTTCAAAACGCTTTCGTTGTTCTTCATACGTATATGATAATGGACTGCCTTTATCTGCCCTGTCAAAGAAATCATCAACTGCTTCTGTCAAAAAGTCCTTAAATACTTCGGGCGCATCTTCATCTGAGAACCTGACTTTATCTGCGATATGGTCTATACAGGCTTTCTTTACCTCGTCTTGGCTCTTTGTTTCAAACGAAATCATACTCAGAAATGCCTTCTTCAAACCAAATGCTTTCAAATCGTCAATCATCATTTGCGTTGAACGGCCTGCATTATTGGCTGGTAGTGTTGTGCCTTCACGAGGTCTTCCCTCTTGCGTAATTTCATCCAAAACAGCATCAATCCTGTCATTGTCAGCACCATTCTTTACTTCTTCACACAATGACACAAACTTATTATCGTCTGGACGTTTATTGCTGAAAAACACAAACTGATGCTTTGCAATGTATTCCTGCATATCAGCTTCACTTCTTTTTTCCTCAGTTTTTCCAGCTATCAACTTTCGCCAAACATCAATTGCCTTCCATAAATCTGTTGAGCGGTTGGTTAATGCTCTTTTCTCGCCTTCTGCATCAACTTGAATGGTGTGCTTTGCCTGATAGAGCGTAATAAGATTCCCTGCTTCTACAGCAGTATCGTCCAATTTCTCAAACGACACCGTTTCCCCTTTATTCATGGTAAGCACATGATAAAGGAAACAATAGAACTGATAGACAAAACCGCCTATCTTGTCCATCGCAGTATGTTGTTCTTCTGCCGTATGAAGTTTCTTTTCTTTGTTCATAATTACTAATCATTATTAGAAACCATATTCAGTCCTCAAATAACTACTGTCTCAGTACTGGCTCTCTCAAATTCTACTATTCTTTAGCACATCCTGCATCAGTTTTGTCAATGGACGCTTATGCACATCACCCTCGTCAAAATAGCTTCCAAGGATAAACCTGTTAATCTCCTCATCGGTAAAATTTCTCTCTTCCAACAAATTTCGTAGCGAATCCTTGAAAGCGTCATTATATATCATCTTCCGCCAGATAACTTCCTCTGCTACATCCTGATGCTCCTTATACATCGATTCGATATGCAACTGAGTATTCATGTCGTTACACATCGCATCATACTGAGGCTCTGAGCTCCTGAAATGGATATTCAGATGCGTCCTGTCATGCTCAGCGATATAGTTCGCCACGTCTGCGTCATCCAATGTCAAACTGAATATGTCCAGCGGTTCATCGTCCCTATCTACATACAACCCCATATAATCATGTTCATCGTCATTACCCTTATGCATATTACAACTATGGCAACTGGGCTGTAGGTTAAAGAAAGATATGCACAGAAACGGATACTTCGACTTGGGTTTCCAATGATCCAAGTCGTAGTAAGCTATTCCATCAGCGTCAGTAATTGTATAGTTGGCATTACAATACACACAAGTTTTCAGTTCCTGCCTCCTTATATATTCAGGGAATATCAACCGGCGTATCTCCTGATACATCATTTGACTGACTAGTATCTCCCAAAATGGTTTCTTAACATTTCTGCCAACCTTCAAAACCCTTGTCAATTCCTCATCATTCAGGATTGCCTCAAAATCCTCAATAACATCCCCCATCTCTGAAGGCTTGACTGTCAACAAATTGCTCGGATAGCGGTCTATAATCTCCTGCACATATTCCCTAAAAGAATCTATGTCATGAGGTATCTGATAAGTATCATGGCCTTGTTCATTCTTCCCTATATACTCCTGCACCAACCCATCATCGAACTTCTTTTTCAATAATCTTAGACGTCTCAAAGGAAACACCAGTTCACCATCAAATCGTTGTTCCCTCTGCATCCTCGTCTTGTATTCCTCTGACAGTATGGTTTCACGTTCACCAATCCTAATCCTTCTCATATTTCCTAGGCTTGTTGATCTCTTAGTTCTGGGTGCTTTCCATAGAAGCTTTTAAGCAGCGATTCCAACTTTGATTTCAACAACGGATCGCCTACCTTTTCTATCAGTCTGTCAGCCAATTCCATGTCATAACTTTCGCGAGTCACCTCCTCTGACGTCAAGAATTTCACCAACCGAAGTATCTTTTGTTGTGCCAATGCGCCCATAAAACCTTTCTTCATAAAGAAGTCCTGATACAGAATATCATTAACGTTGGCGGCAAATGGTTTCTTGAAATCCTCACGACTTTTCCTTTCGCCATCTTCAAGATACAAAATATTGGTTTGGGGGATGTCCGACAATATAAAAGGAGAGTGTGTTGTCATCAGAATATTAATACCACATTTATCCGTTATTCCAGAACGATTGATGAGCAAAATTAAGTCCCTTAGAAAAGTACGCTGATACTCAGGATGGAAACAAATCTCCACCTCATCAAGCACCACATTGTAGTTCCGATATTTGGGTCTGTCCTTTTTTACAGACCTTAGGTTCATCAGATGATAAATTACACAACTCGTAGTAAACAAGAACTGCCGCTCACCGGAACTCAGTTTACGTAGTGGAATGATCTGTCCCTTCGTTTTATTCTCCTTTTTACGTTCAAGCATCACTTCCTCCGTAAAGAATGATGGCGGTAAGATACGTAAACGTTCATAGACCGACATTTCTGGGTTATGCAAAGCAAGATTATCCTCATAGTCTTGATAGGTGAACGTCTTATACAAGAAAGACAAGTCTGCCACACATGATGCTCTCTTAATAAAGTAGTATGCCTGCCACACCTTCACGCTGATATGCGACTTATCATCCTTCACCTTCTTGGCCATTGTTTTTACCAATCCTTTCTTATCCCTTTCACAATGCAATAACAAAGCATTGGCAGGATCAGTCAGATGCAAAAATCTCGAATAATTCGGATAACTGGCTGCTATCGACAGAACCTTATTCACCAAATAGAGCCTTGCAGCCACTAACATCTCGTCTGCGTTCTCAATGCCTGCATTATCAATCTGGAAATTCCCTAAAATCAGATTTGCATAGCTCTCAGGATTATTGGGCGAACATGCCTGGCGGAAGTCTTCTAATATCCGCTTGTATTTTGCTGTACCACTCTCGTGTTTGTTCAAATTTTCGAATGCGCTGACAAGTTTCTCCTTGCGGAATTTATACTTAATGGTATGCAATTGATAGCCCGATATGTAGTCCTGCCCCATTCGCTGATATTCTATCAGAAGAGCTGTCACCCTATACATCGTCAGTTGAGTCTCCGTGTGCATATTGATGACTCCGCGGTCACGATATGGATTCAAGTTGATAGACGTCATATAACCGTCATTCTTATGAAATAAACTATCTATCCATACTTTTCCGCTGACCGCGCGCCACTCTCTTATTTTCTGGTTGAATAACATTGAGTGCTCGTCACGATAGTCATTCGACAAATACGCCTGTAGCGAATAGTTGGTAACAACAGTATAAAAAAACTTACCTGCTATATCTCTTATATCCTGAGCAGTCGCAAAAGAAGAATCTCTGTATTCAGGAAAAAGCAACTCCGAAAGTTCACCAATCCTATAAGACTCCTCACCATATTTCAACCCAACTGCAATGTCTCTTACCGACAAGACACCTTCTACATTGTCAACAGCATAGTGCAAGTCTGCGTGAATGCCACGTACCAACACCAGTCGGTCAGCTGCATTACAGTTCACATCTCGGAATAACTGCGCGGAAAAGTTATTTATCATTCTGAACATCAGTTCCAACAAAGCAGACTTCCCACTCCCGTTCATACCTACTATCACCTGAACTGTCATGTTCTGCCCGAAGAATCCACGCTCGAGATTACCTGAGAACGGATATACCCCAACTTTCAGATTCTTCCGAATCCTCGGGTCGCATGCTTCTAGTACTTCAATGCTCTTGATAATGAAAAATGCCATATATTGCCTATTTTATCTCTGTTTTTAGTTATAACATCTCTTGTTCCCTATCCTGCGTCACCGCAGTTGCTCGTCTCTGTTCCCTGTGCTTCTCCTTAGGGATTTGTCCTCGTATGCCTCGACACCATCGCGCCCTTTAAAACCACAAAAGTACAAAAAGCCCAAACCCCACATTATCTATAAGCACACCCGCTCAGAGCAAGTTGTACTCCGATATTCATTCTCATACTTTTCAATATGCTTCTTCCCAATCTCTACCAACCCTTTCAATTCTTCTGCAGCACCTATTCCCGCTTTAAGCAAGGCAATATTGCAATAACCAATCTCCGCATTGAATTTATCCAGTAAGAATTGTTCGATAGGACTTATCAACTTGCCCTTTGTTCGTATCTCACTATTCAATTGAGCCAAACGTTCACTATAGTAGCATTTCACATCTCCAATCGTAACCACATCATTTACCTTAGAACCAAGAAGATACACTCCAACAGCAGCCTTAACAAAATCGTTTTTCACTAAGTCTTTGGCTTTAGATACGATGTCTTCAGCCGATAATTCTGTCAGTTTCTTACATGATGGCAAATCTTTGATAGGTACCATTGTTCTTGCGATATCCTTTAGCTCACAAAGCATATCTACGATATCAAGCGTTGCAATTCTTATATCCAAATCATCTTTGGTTTGATATGCTTTTACCTTATTCACACAACGTTGCATGCCCAACATTGACGTTTCAAAACAGTCTTCGAAAACGTTGATTGTGTCATGACAATAATTTCTGAACAGGGCTCTTTGCTGGATATAGTCAACACCATTCCGGCTGTTATACTTTTCACACAATTTCGATATTTGTGTCTCAATATAACCGATTTCTTTTACGCCAACAAATATTTCGTTCATTTTAGCCATTTCCACGTCTATAACCCATAACCATCTAACCAATCTCCTTCAGCATCCCTGCCGGCACCCACGCTATCGCCACGCTCGCCACACCATCTATCTCCACTACAACCCTCTCACACCTTTTCACTCTCCTGATTACGCCCGTCACGCCCTCAAACGCGCCGCCCATAATCTCCACGCGCTTGCCTTCCTTCCCTATGACCGTCTCGTTGTCCAGAAATATCACGCTGTCGTCAGTCCGCGAAGCCACCCGCATAAAATTCTCCATCTCCCCGTCCGCCACCGTCATAATGGAATGTTCACTGGCGGCCGTATAGTCCATCATATACCTCAGCGGCTCCAGCACCTCGTTCCTCCTCTTCAGCTCGCTCATCCGCTCCTGCGTCGAACGCACGAAAATCAGGTTACTGATAGCAGGCACCAACACCCTCTGCAGTTCCGTATCCCCGCCATTCTGCGATTCCACCACCTTATACCTCATCGGCACAAAGTTCTCGATTCCCAGCCGGTCCAGCTCCGCCTTCACCTTCATCTCCCGCTGATACGTCACCCTCATCGGAAACCAAATCCTAGGGTCACCACACACCTCTGTGTCGCGTCCCGATTCTTTTCCCGTTTCTTTCGTCGTCATCATATCACTCTGGTCTTCAGTCGCTTTATGACTTCAACTCTACGTTGTTATAACGATGCAAAGATAGTAAAATATTTCGACTATCCGCTATTTTTATGCGCTTTTTAACAAAAAACTCCATATAATTCCAGCATTAGCAAACGATTATTTGATTCCTTTGAGGGCTACATCAATAAAGGCCATGAGTCTTTCATCTATTTCCTATTCGACCTATATGGCCGCCATGTAAACGATGACCAAAAACAAGTTGCCCATGCTATCGAGGATAGCCTAATGAAATATTGCGAGTCAGAACCCGACATCAATATGCTTACTTTGGCTTTCTTTATATTCTCACAGCATTTAGGCCGGAAGCTGATGAGGGCGAGGTCATGGCACACGTCCTCTGATGAGCAATACTTCTTGTGCCAATAGTTATACGTTGAGTACCTATCTGATGTAGGTACGACTTCAGTGACAGACCACTCTGACGTGGTCTGACTGTAACTACAAAAACTCTTCCTTGGTCATAACTGTAATAGTTGTAGTTTGGGTGCACTATTGCGGGTGCTGACAATATGATAACTAAAACACAATCAGAAGTGATTAGATTGTCCATTTCCGGACACCATGAGTGTCCAGAAATGGACACTTTATTTTATACTATTGCTGATTATCAATGAGTTACGGGTTTGGCACGGATATTGTATTGTATATTGACAGATAATTATCGTAAATGATATGAGATATTTGAAACAAGCCCTCGCCATGATGCGCGAGGAACGACTTTTCTCCGGCATCTACATCGTGGGTACGGCGCTGGCCATTGCCTTTACGATGGTGATGGCCGTAGTGTATTACATCAAGTTGGCACCCATCTATCCCGAGCGCAACCGCGCACGGACGGTTTACTTTGAGGGCATTTACATTGAGGCGGAGAGCCGTGGCGCGGGACGATGCTACTTCGGCGACAAAGCTTTTGAGGAATGGTTCCTGCAGAGCAAGAACATCGAGTATTGTTCGCCCACGCTCTTGGCGGCAGGAACGGGCAAGGCAGAAGGCCGTTGCCAGGCCTCCATTGTTCGCGGAAAGAACGACTTCGTGGATGTCATCCGCAACCGCACCAGTGCCGACTTCTTCAAAATCTATGCCTACGACTTTGTGAGCGGCAGACCGTTCACCCGGAAGGAGGTGGAGGGGAAAGAGGCGGTATGCGTCATCACCGACGCACTGGCCGAGCGGCTGTTTGGCAAGGGTATGGATGCCGTGGGGCAGACATTAGTGATGGAGCATGAAGAAGACTTGCGCATCATTGGCGTGGTGCGTAGCGGTAGCCAGCTCACCCCCGACAGCTATGCTGACATCATCATGCCCTACACACTGGTGGAGGTGCGTGCTGGGGCGGTCTATGCCGGGCTTTATTCCATCGTAGCCACAGTAAAGGACGACGAGCACCTGCAGGCGTTAAAGGAAGAGATCGACGGCATAGCCAATCGTCTCACCCAGTCGAAAGACGAGTTGCTGAACAATTTCTATTTCGGCGAGGGCGTGAAGAAGAAACTGGTGCTGACCAAGGGCCTGGAGACGCATCCGATGCACGTGCTCCGTACCGAGAACCGCGACAATGTGTTCGGGGTGGTTACGGGGTGGCAATTGGTCATGCACTACGCGGGCATCCTGTTCGTGCTACTCTTCGTGCCGGCTCTGAACCTCTGCGGTATCGTGGCTGGACGTATGGAGCGACGCTCGGCGGAGATGGCCGTGCGCAAGACCTTTGGCGCCAGACGCACAACGCTACTGAACCAAGTTATAGCTGAGAACCTGGTACTGACGGCTATCGGAGGCATTATCGGCCTCGTGCTCTCGTGGCTTGCCATCTACGGTTTGCGAAGGGAGATACTCGGCATGTTCTTCGACAACAGCACGCTTAGCACGGCTCCCATTGTTGAGGGCGAGATGCTCTTTGCCCCCTCACTGTTCATTGGAGCCTTTGGGGCGATACTCGTGCTTAACCTGCTGGCCGCCGTCATCCCTGCATGGTGGAGCCTGCGGAAACCGATTGTAGAATCAATGATGGAGAAAAGATGAAACAACTGAAAGAAATATTCGCAAACAAGGCCACAATCTGGCTGTTCGTTGAACTGGTGGTTATCACCGTTGTGGCCTGGGCGGTGTTCGCCCCCGCTGTCGTGAACCTCTATTATCGCTGTCGGACGCTCGGTTTCGATACGGACAAGCTGCTCTATGCCGAAACGACCGTCGGCGCGTGGGACGAGGATGCCAGCGAAGAGGACAGGAGTGACCCTTACAACCCTACTGAGGAGCGCCGCCAGCAGATGCTGCGCCAGCTGACGGCTGTGGATGGTGTGGCGTCGGCCTATCTCTACGACGAGGAATACGGCTCCATCGGTTTTACGAGTCATGGCTACTCACCGTGTCGCATCGACAAGGATACGCTCTGGCTGGCGGCTATCCGCTTCGTACCCGACTCTCGTTTCTTCGAGACCTACGGGTTGAAGCCTTTGCCCGGCAGCCCCTCGGCTGAACAGCTCTCGCACCTACAGAAGCGTGACCGGCAGGCAGTGCTGACGCGCTCTGGTGCTATGGCGCTCTTCGGGAGCACCGACGTGTTGGGGCGCAAGATTACTATCTGCTATGGTGACCCCGACATCGTCGTGACGGTGGTAGGCGTGGTGGAAGACTTCCGCAAGTCGATGAATAATACCTTGCAGTCGCTAATCATCAGATCCGACAGTCTGAGCAAAACCGAATGCCGCTACGTAATCCGACTGAAGGAGGGGATGGATGCCCAACGCTTCGTGGAGGAACACGGGCGCGAACTCATCAACAACTGTCAGACAAGCTTCAACCGCATCAGCCGCCTGATGACATTTGAAGAGCACCTGGAGCAGCAGGAACTCGACGAGGGCCGCACGCAGGAGGTGAACCGCAGTCTGGCTCTCGCCCTGTTCTTCCTTATCAATCTGATGCTGGCTGTTATTGGCACCGTGTGGCTCCACGCCAAGCGCCATACGGAGGAGTGTGGCGTGCGCCGTGCTTTCGGAGCCACCCGTTGGCGTGTTCTTTGGGATTTCCTTTGGCGTAACGCCCTGCTGGCCACCGCAGCCGTCGCCGTGGGACTCGTCATCTATCTCAATTACGCCTATAGTGGCCTCACGGTGGAATATGGTAAAGAACACTGCGAGACGCTCTATATGAATAACATCATCGACGTGCCCACCGACAAGACGTGGGTCGATTACTTCTGGCCCCACTTCCTCGTGGTTTCCTCCGTCGTGTACATTATTATATTATGTACTGTCCTCATCGGTACCGCCATCCCCGCCGTGAAGATTATCAAGACGAAGATTACCAACGCACTAAGGGATGAATAAGATAGAATAAATAAACATAATAAACATAATAAACAAAAGAACAATGGAAACAGTGATTAAACTAACGGGCATCAACAAAATCTACCGTACCGACGAAGTGGAGACACAGGCGTTGGAGAATGTGAACCTCGAAGTGCGCAAGGGCGAGTTCCTGAGCATCATGGGGCCGTCGGGCTGCGGCAAGTCGACGCTGCTCAACATCATGGGACTGCTTGACGAGCCAACGAGCGGCGAGATTGAGCTGTGCGGCACGAAGATAGACCCGAAACTGAGCGACAACCGCCTCGCTGAACTGCGCAACAAGACGCTGGGCTTCGTCTTCCAGTCGTTCCACCTCATCCCGACGCTCAACGTCCTCGACAACGTGCAGCTGCCGCTCATCTACCGTGGCGTGCGCAGCGGCGAGCGCATCCGACTGGCCAAGGAGGTCATCGAGCGCGTCGGCCTCTCTCACCGCATGAAGCACCGCCCCACGCAGCTCTCCGGCGGACAGTGCCAGCGCGTGGCCATCGCCCGCGCCATCATCGGCAACCCTGAAATCCTCCTGGCCGACGAGCCAACGGGTAACCTCGACTCGAAGATGGGTGCGGAGATCATGGAACTGCTCCACCGCCTGAACCGCGAGGACGGCCGCACCATCGTCATGGTGACCCACAACGAGCAGCAGGCCGCCCAGACAGACAGGATTATCAAATTCCTCGACGGACGACAGATACAGTGATAAAAGAACCACAGATTATTTTCGACCACGAATTTCACGAATTACACGAATGATTAAGATCATACGACACGCCTTTGCACTCATCCGCGAAGACAAGCTCTTCTCCGCTATCTACGTCGCGGGCACAGCGGTGGCCATCGCCTCGGCAATGGTGGTGGCGCTCATCCTGCACATCCGCATCAGCAATATCTATCCTGAGGAGCACCGCGACCGTACGGTGTACCTGAAAAGCTACTTCAAGAACGACAAGGGAGCATTCGTGGGTTACTCCGGCTATTCTCCCCTTGCCGTTGAGGAACTGTTCAGCCACCTAAAGTGTGCCGAGGTGGTCAGTGCCAACATGGACAACAGCTATGTCTATCGCTTCACGGCCTGCGAGGAGCTGGGCAAGCAGGAGATGCCGGTGACGATGAAGTTCACCGATGCCAACTTCTACCGCCTCTACGACTTCCAGTTTATCAGCGGCAGGCCCTACACCGATGAACAACTGCAGCATGCCGAGAAGTGCATCGTTATCACCGACGTGCTGGCCCGCCGGGTGTTTGGAACGACGGAGCAGGTGGCAGGCCGCCAGTTGCTCCTCAACTACCTGCCCTATCGCGTTGTAGGCGTTGTCAGGGAGGTGAGTCCGCTATTGGTCAACTCCTCGGCCGATGTCTACCTGCCCTATACCGTGAATGACTCGCGCAGCCACTGGCAGAGCCGGGACGTGAGCTATGCTGGCGGTCTGGAGGTGACGGTACTGCTGAAGGAGGGCTGCACTTACCAGATGCTGAAGGACGAACTGGAACCCTACCGTGCAAAATACCTCTCGATGCTGCGACAGGCAACGGGCAGGGACTACGAGTTTAGCATTGACGCACAGATGCACTGGGCCAGGACGCTCAACTTCGAAGAATCTTACGATATGTCCACGGGCGACATGCTGTACAACCTGCAATATCCCGCCCTGCTCATGTTGCTGCTCCTGCTGCTGCCAGCCATCAACCTGAGCGGCCTAGTGTCGAACCAGATGGAGGCGCGCATTGCCGAGATGGGCATCCGCAAGGCTTTCGGCGCCAAACGCCGGACGCTGCTCAGTGAGGTCATCCATGAGAACCTCGTGCTGACGCTCCTGGGCGGCATCGCGGGCTATGCGCTCTCGTGGCTCTTCATCAGCGCCATGTGCAGCAATACCATGTTCCTCACACTGTTCGAGCGCGAGTACGATCCCATCAACAGCGTGTCGCTTCAGCTTGACATGTTCTTCACGCCGACGCTGTTCCTCATTGCCTTCGTCTGCTGCGCCGTGCTCAATCTCATGGCGGCCCTCATTCCTGCCTGGTCGTCGCTGCGCAAACCTATTGTTGAATCATTAAACCAGAAAAGATGAGCATGATACTGAAGAGTCTGTGGACTCGCAAAAAACAGAACGGCTGGATATTTGCCGAGATAGCCATCATCTCCTGCCTGAGTTGGTTCATTGTCGACTTCCTCACCGTCACTTTCTATGCCACCCATTTCTGCATACCGGCAGGCGAGTTTGAGAAAGACCACCTCTGCGTGGGCCAGTTGGGCATCGTCCGCAGTGAGAGTGCCTCTGAGGGGCAAGACATCACCGAGGAAGAGGCCCGTGGGGTCTATGTCATCCGCGACAAGCTGGCCACCATGCCCGAAGTGGCATCCGTCTGCCTCACGCCCGACTATCTGGGGGCCAACCTTCGTTTCTACAACTGGCGCACGCTGGCCCTGGCCGATGACACCACGCGTACCATCGGCTTCTCGCAGTTCTTCTACTACCAGAACGAACATTTCTTCGAGACCCAGGGGCTTCGCGCCATTGAGGGCAGTCCCGATGCCGAGACGCTGTCACGGCAGATTGCGCCCGACGGCATCGTCATGACCCGCAGCGTGGCGCAGATGCTCTTCGGCCACGACCATGTGATGGGCAAGCGCGTGGCGATGGTGGACACCCGCTATGAAGGAGGAGAAATCGTCCACGGTGTGGTTGGCTACCACACCATAGCTGGCGTGGTGGAGGACGTGAAGGGTGCGCCCAACGAGCGATACCCCTATGTGGTCTTCTTCCCCAATCCCGGCAGCGGGGCCAGTGCCTACTGCCAACTGCTCGTGCGGCTGAAACCCGATGCTGATGCCAAGATCTTCGTAAAGCAGCTCACGCCTACGCTGACCAACGACTTCCGCGCCGGCATCTGCGTTTTAGGCAGTCTCGAAACCTATCAACAGCACTACGACAAGCAGGTGGCCCACGACTACACGATGTACACCACGCTGGCCACGGTCCCCCTTGTTCTCTTCGGCATCATTGTCGTGCTGGGCACACTGGGCACCTTCTGGCTGCAGATACGCAAGCGCACAGAGGACATCGGCATCATGCGCAGCTTCGGCGCCAAGCGGCGCGACATCTTCCTACAGATATGGGGCGAGGCGGCCGTCCTTACCGCTCTTGCCGTCTTCACGGGCTGTCTTGTCTGGTTTCAAGTTGCCATCCACTGGGATGTGCTCTCAGATGGCAACGCCTACGGCGGCTCCGGCCGCGAGACCGACTGGGTGTCGCAGTTCTGGCCTCATTTCCTCATTGTATCCTCCATCCAGTACCTTTTGCTTCTCGCCATCGTCACCCTCGGCATGGTGGTGCCTACCCTTATAGCTATGTATAAACGTCCCGTAGAAGCTTTGCGGCATGAGTAATAGAAATGTATTTTCATCAAGGTATATTTTATATTGCAAAGTTTGGGATGCACGTTGCAAACTTTGCAATGTACATCCTAAACTTTGGAATTAAAAATTCAAAAGGAGAAAACAGATTTATGAAACGACACTATCTTTTGTTCCTCGCCTTGTTGCCACTGATAGGTTGGGCTCATGAGGACACGCTGCGCCTCTCACTCGACGACTGCATCATGATGGCGCGCCGCCAGAGCATCGATGCAGCGGTAGCCTTAGGCGAACTGCGCTCAGCCTATTGGCAGTGGCGCAGTTACCGGGCAGATCTGCTGCCAGAAGTGTCGCTGTCGGGAACGGCACCGTCGTGGAACAAGCGCTACAGCTCGTACCAGCAGGCCGACGGTTCGCTGTCGTTCGTGCGCAACGACTACCTCGGACTGGACGGCGCGGTGAACATCACGCAGAAACTGTGGCCCACGGGCGGCACGCTCAGCGTAGAGTCGTCGCTCGACTATCTGCACCAGTCGGGCAGCGGCGGGTCGGGCAATCAGTTCATGTCGCTGCCCGTGGCCGTCACCCTCTCGCAGCCGCTCTTCAGCGTGAACCACCTGAAGTGGAACCGCCGCATAGAGCCGCTGCGCTACCGCGAGGCGCAGGCGCGATTCCTCACCGAGACGGAGCAGGTGGCCATGCAGGCCATCAGCCTCTATTTCGGTCTGCTGCTGGCCGGCGAACAGGTGAACATCGCCCGCCAGAACCTGCAGACCGCCGAGAAACTCTACGAGGTGGCGCAGGCCAAGCGCCGCATGGGCACCATCAGCGAGAACGACGTGCTGCAACTGCGCCTCGACGTGCTCACCGCCCGCAGTGCCCTGACCAACAGCGAGAGTACCCGTCAGGCCCGCCAGTTCGCCCTGCGCTCGTTCCTCGACGTGGAAGCCCCCATCGCCG
>Ga0256406_1002157_pt1 | contig 28877 bp, 24 predicted proteins | sample RumenRJG_03DNA_FD_185986 | JGI IMG/M metagenome (GOLD analysis project Ga0256406, IMG submission 185986) | Bovine rumen microbial communities from Lethbridge, Alberta, Canada - RJG_03 | ecosystem: Host-associated > Mammals > Digestive system > Stomach > Rumen | place: Canada: Alberta | collected... | reverse complement strand
TTGAAAATAAACGTGAGATAATTAACACCAACAAATATATTCAGTTAGAAATACCCTTCGACGAATGGTAAGTTACAATCAGTAAGCAAAGCCGAATGTTAAAGGATTTAAGTGGACACTAGTGAAATTAAATCAAAATATTCCTGTTATATTGCGTGGCGAGCGTCACGCAATAATGTCTTGTCACGCAATAATGTGTCGGTCGTCACGTAATTATGTGTCGGCCGTCACGTTATCGTATGACGACCGTCATATGATAATGCGACGGCCGTCGTGCGTTAAGCAACTTGCATTTGATGCTCTCGTAATTATCTGTTATGATTATTAATATCTTTTTTACGGAAATAAGTCCATCATAGGTGCTACCTAACAAGATTTTCGCATGTTACCTCCCCGCCGTCATAAGGATTACGAGGCCGCTGATGCCGATGTAGGTATAGACGATGTACTTGAAGATACCGTTGGAGAGGTGGCGGAAGAGATAGCCGCCGATGGTTGTTCCTATGGCCACGCCGCCGATGCCATAGAGGTAGCCCATTCCCACGGCACTGGTCATAAAGCCATTGTAGGTGCGGACGAGGGCCATGATGATGTTTCCGCTGAGCATATAGACCTGGGCCATCGCCATATACGTGTTCTTATCCTTCGTCGTGGAGATGAAATAAAGTACGGCGGGTGGTCCCTGCATATTGAAGAAGCCGCCCATCAGTCCGCTGAGCACACCTGTGCCAATCTGTGCAGGCAGGTTCGGACGCAGATGTATCTTCTTGTTGAAGAACCAGAAATATATGCTGAACAATATAAGTACCACTCCGAGAACGTATCGCAACACGACATCGTCGATCTTCTTCAGACAGAATATAGACAGTGTTGAGACCACAATAAAGGCACTGAGTATCGGCATGACCTTACGCCACTGCACATACCTGTGCATGCGGATAGCAATGTAAATGGAGTTGCTCATCGCCAGAAGACCGGTCAGCGCTGTAGCCTCAGCATACGACGGCATAAGAAAAGGCAGCATGGTCATAATGAATATGCCGAAGCCAAAACCCGTTGTGCGCTGGATGAAGCCCGCGATGATACTAAGAAGGAATATGGAAAGAATGGTTGCCATCGTATTCACGCATGATATATAAAATTCTCGTGCAAAGTTACATAATTCTTTTCACATTACACAAAAGACACACCGGGTAATCTTAAAATCCAATTTTCTAACACTTCCCTTTCATATAACAGATTCTTAATAAACTGATTACCAGTTTGTTTTTAGAAGGAACAAAAAAAGCCGGAGCTTAAGCCCCGGCTATGCTTTCTCTAAAACTATTTTCTACTTGTTCTTGCTTTTGCCGTTCTGTGACAGAATCTCATGACGGCTTGCGAGCATCCGTGCTATGCGCGCGTCAGCCTCGCTACGCTCTGCAACATTAACGTTGATAAGTTTGCTGTACGTCATAATTATAAATGTTTAATTGTTATCCTAAATACCAACCACCTTACGTGGTTTACGCTGGCAAATTTACTAACAGATGGTCGTTTGTCGGCAAAAAACATTGGAATAAAACAACGAAAAAGCGAGTTTGTTGACTTTCATCAAGAAAAAACTATCATCTTGCGCAACCGATTGATTAGAGCATACTGTCAGATTATTTCATAAACAGGAAAGCCTCCCCAAGCCCCTCCGAATGGAGGGGATGTTGAATACTTTTAAACCCTGGAGAATTGGGATAAGGCACAAATCCACATTGACGCGAGGTGGTAGTATAATGCCTTAATATGGTAGGGATTGTAAAAAAAGAAGAGATTTCGGGTACTACAAATTGCTTACTAATCACGTAACTAGAGTTTAGGAACTTGGATTATTTTTCAGCGACCGCCGTTTCGTACATTCTCTGTATCTCCATCTGTATATATTCCCTGAAATTGTCGTCGTCAAGGATTTCTATATCCTCATACAATCCCAGGACGAAACGTCCTATGCCACGATAGTCGCACACCTCAATGTCCAGTATCCAATGGTCGGGATATGTCGGGTCCGGTTGTACGTTGCGCACCCCCATAGGATACTCCTCTATGAAGAGGTTCCGGGAAAGCTGGCCGAGTCTCAGCCGCACGTTGTGGTGCGACTCTCCACTGAACATGAACACATCCGTGAACATCTGCTTATGTTCCTTCTCATGTATCCAGGAGTCATCGAGGACCTCAACGTCGCTCATCCGTGCGAGTTTGAATGTCTTGTTGATACCCGACGAAATCTCATAGCATCTAACATCACGGTTGTTATTCATCAGAAGGAAAGGTTCCACGAGCCGGTCGCGGAGCGTATGGCTGTGCGGCGACGAATAGTCAAGTAGGCGCACCATACGCTTACGGGCCATAGCACCTTCCAGCTTCTTCACGATGTTGGCCTTCTTGCGAGCCTCCGGAGTGCTGATGACCGTTGAGAAGTCATAGGCGGCATCAAGCTTCCGGCGTAGCGTGTTCACGGTCTCGTTGCCCATGCCGACAGTACCAAGGAGGTTCCAGATTGTCAGCAGTTCGTTGTCGGAGAACTGCACGCTCTTCACAACCTCACTGATGAATGGTGAGCGGCGGTCCAGATGATAGCAGCCACGCTGCTTGAAGACAATGAACCCGTTGGAGCGGAGAAATTCCAGCAGATAATACAGTGTCCGGCGAGACACGCCAACCTGCTCGCATATCCACTCTACGCCGTGATCACTGGTGTCAAGCAGCCGCAATATTAGTTTCAGGACCTTTTCTGTTGTTTCGTTGCGCATAATGGTAGTCGTTTATTTCTTAAGTTATGGTTCGGATAAATGAACTTACATTTAAACCCGTGGAGGATGGGGATAAACCCCACTCCTACACTAAGGTTTCACAGTCCGATGCACCTTTCTTTTAAAGTAGAGAGATACATTTCTTCTTCAAAGATAAGCCATTTTTTGAAGAACAAGTGCGCAATTGGAGAATGTTTTGTGAACGAATGTTAATGTTTAACATAATATAACTAAGAAATTTTTAGTTGTGAACGTTTCGTGCACACACGGTTCGTAATTTTGTCCGCAGAAAACAAAAGAAAGGAAAATTATTATGAAAAAGGAAATGACACTTAACTATTCATCCATTGATGAGACCAACGATAAGCAGGTAGTGGAAATGATAATGGACTCGGCACGCATCCCCGGCCAGTGGCTTCGCAAGTACTATTCGGCTATAATAGGCCACGAGATAAGTTCCGGTCAAGCCTGGCTCATTACCCGCACACAGATAGCCCTTATCGCCACGATACTCACCGCAGGCCATTCCGTACTGCTTCTTGCCGCTTCCGCGATATGGTTTGCAGTATCGCTGTTGAAGTGCAAGCTCTATATATAATAATGTATACGAAAGACGCCACCCGGCAGTAACAATTGTTACCACCGGGTGGCGTCTTTTTTATGTCATTACATATTACTTTGCCAAAGGCTTCAGCGTAGCGACAATCCTCCGCAGTCCCTCTTCCAGCGTTGCGCGCGGACAGGCGATGTTCAGACGGATATAGTCGCGGCCGTCCTTTTCGCCATACATAGTTCCGGCACTGACCATCACACGCCCATCACGTAGCAGGCGGTCGGCAATAACGTCGGAAGGCAGTCCCAGCGACGACGTGTTGACCCACACCAGATAAGTACCCTCAAGACGGGTAACGCCGAGATGTGGCAGCTCTCTTCTGAGAGTGTCCTTCAGGAAGTTGTAGTTGTCGAAGATATATGCGTTGAGCGCGTCGAGCCAGTCCTCACTTTCATTATAGGCGGCTTCAAGGGCGACGGGGCCAAAGGGATTGACATCGCACACCTCAAAGATATTTATGACACGGTCGATGCGGCGGCGCCACTCATCATTCCTACAAATGATGTTGGCAATCTGCAACCCTGCTATGTTGAAGCTTTTCGACGGAGAGTTCAATATCACTGAATTGTCGCGGCACTCCTCGCTCACCGAGGCAAAAGGAGTGAAACGGTATCCGGGCATCACCAGCTCACAGTGTATCTCGTCGCTGATAACTTTCACACCGTGGCGCAGGCAGATGTCGTTCATGCGACTCAGCTCCTCTGGTGTCCACACACGACCAGTGGGGTTATGAGGGTTGCAGAGCAGGAAAACGGTTGTCTTCTCCAACGCGCACTTCGCCTCAAAGTCATCCCAGTCCATGACGAAAGAGTCGCCGTCGGGTCTCAGCGAAGTCTCCAGTATCTGACATCCCTGGTTGCGGATGGAAGAGAAGAAGCAGTTGTAGGCCGGGCTCTGCACGAGGACATTATCGCCAGGGAGCGTCAGTGCCTTGATGGCGGCCGACGTGGCGGGGACGACCCCACTGGTATAGATAATCCAGTTGCGGTCTATCGTCCAGTCATGGCGTTTCTTAAACCATGAGACGACGGCCTGATAATAGCTCTCCGGCACGAGTTCATATCCAAACACACCATGGGCGACGCGCTCGGCAAGAGCTTTTCTGATGGCCGGCGCGGCCTGGAAGTCCATATCTGCCACCCACATCGGAATGACATCATCGCCGTCGGGAACATCCCATTTCATGCTCTGTGTGCCACGACGGATTATTTTCTTATCGAAGTCGAAGTTATTTGCCACTTTAAAAAGATTTGTCTGTAAAACGAACAAGATAATTTTCCATTCTCAAACATGACAACCGGGAGATACCGGTTGCACGCCACATGTCACCAATCGATTATTTCCCCGTCTCAACGATTTCCGTGTCATGACCTTTGGCGTACTCGTCATAGGTCACGGAACCGACGTGGTCGGCAACGATACGTCCGGAGATAGGGTTCTTGATATTGGTTATCGAGCCCTTTATCCTGGCATTGATGTTTGTGCAGTCCTCGAAAACACGGTCACAGGAAGCGTCGAAGGTGCAGTCCTCCAGAATGACGTTATCGGAATAACAGAGCAACTGCTCACCACTGAGATGACAGCGGACGAGGCGCACGTTCTTCGAGTGCCATGCCAGATACTCACCGTCGAGTTCCGAGTCGTAGACGGTGACGTTGTCGCACTCCCAGAAAGAATCCTTGGTGGTAATCTTGGCGTTGTGGACCTCAACATTCTTACAGTACTGGAAGACATACTTCGCGTCGGAGACGAGTCCGTCGACATATATATTCTTCGAGAACATGAACGGATAGGTGCCTCCGTGGAGCTCCACGTTCCTCAGCTTCAGTCCGTCGATGCGCCAGAAGGTTTCATCGGCATCATTAATCTTTACGTTCTCAAGGCTCACATCCTTCATCTCGCGGAAGAGTTTCGGCGCGTCGATGACAGTGTCTTTCATCACCATATTATTACTGTACCAGATGGCAGAGCGCGACTTCGGGTCGAAGTAGCAGTTGGTGATGATGCTGTTGTCGACATGCCACCAAGGATATTTGCCATAGAACTTCGAGTTGTGGCACTCTATGTCATGGCACATCTTGATTGCCGACTCACCGTCGGTAACGGTAATATTATCGAGTATTGTATCGTGAATACCGAAGAGCGGACGCTCACCGCCAAACTGTTTATCTTTTATAGTCTCCATTGCTAACACCTATATATTATATGTATAATTTGATTATAGCCACAAAGGTACAAACATCGTGCCAAAATATGATTATCCTTTTTCACGTTTATGTTACCCAATTTGCAGATTGTACAAAATTAGCAATAAAAAGACCTTCTCAATCGCAATTTTTCAGTAATTTTGCAGTCACAAAACATCCCTTTTACAATGAAAATTCCACAACACATAATAAAAAGAGAGCCACAGCAGGTGCTAGATTTATTCACTTTCTGGTACGACATCATGGACCGGAAGGTAGATTTCTGGCCTCTTAAGGGCGAGTTCGACATACACACAGAAGGCCACTGTGAGCGTGTACTGCTCTTAGCATTGAAAATAGGCGCACGGCGACGGCTGTCAGACCGCCAGATGGAGGCTCTGTGCCATGCCAGCATCTTCCATGACACCAGACGGCTGAACAACTATCTGGACAAGGGGCATGGCGAGCGGGCAGCCAGTTATTACAAGGAAGAAGCGCGGCAGATGGGCATTACCTTCCTGCCGGAGGCCTATGCCGCGATACGTTTCCACGACCAGGATGACAAAGACGGGGAAGCGTTCATCAAGGAATGGACAACAAAGGATACTGAAGGTCTTGAGGAAAATGATTTAGGGACAGCGGAAGCCTGGACGGAGGTATTCCGCGACTTTAAGGACGCCGACGCACTCGACCGTCTGCGCATGGGTCCTTGGACTCTTGACAAGCGGTTTCTGCGGACGGAAGAGGCTAAAGGTCTCATTGGCTTTGCCCAGGTGCTCGTCGACAACACCATGACCAAGGAGGAATACAAAAAGATAACGGACGCCACACGGCCTTTCGCCGACAAATTCTCCAATAAAGACAAAGAAAAATGACTAACGGAATAGAGACAATATTACTTCTCGTTGTAAGCAACATCTTCATGACCCTGGCCTGGTACGGTCATCTCCGGCTGCAGCAGTCGGGCATTAGCAGCAACTGGCCGCTGATAGGCGTCATCGCATTCTCCTGGGGCATAGCGTTCTTCGAGTACTGCTGTCAGGTGCCGGCAAACCGCATCGGCTTCAATGGCAACGGCGGTCCGTTCTCACTCGTACAGCTGAAGGTCATCCAAGAGTGTATATCGCTGATGGTGTTCGCCATCATCGCCAATGTCCTCTTCCAAGGACAGGCCCTTCACTGGAACCATGCCGCCGCATTCCTATGCCTTATTGCCGCGGTGTATTTCGTCTTCATGAAATAAGACCGACAGTACCTGCGGACGAAGCGTCCCGCTTCAGGCGAAGAGTTCCTTCAAGACATCAAGACAGCGGAGCTCCGGCATGTCAGGAACATGCAGACGGTAGAAATACAGTATCTGTCCTACGATATCGTTGCGCTGTTCCCGGCTCAGTCTGAGCAGGTGCATATTGTGGTAGTTGAGCCGTAGGAGCGTCGGGAGAAAATGCGCCTGCGAAGGCTGGAGAAAGTCGTGGTGCAACGGCACAACATGTGTGAAACACCCTTCGCGAAGGTCGAAGAGACTATCATCGGAATAGTCATCGAGGCTGGGCTGAAAACCAATGAACAGGCTGAGACGTGTTATGAAAACAAGATGGAAGTTAGTATAGCCGCCGTCAGCGTCATCGAGCCATCTGAGACTGGACTCCACAAAATCGAAAAGCGGTACGTTCTGCTGCTCATCACGCGTCGCATAGGTGAGGAACTCGGCGAGGAACATCACCAAACTGATTTTCATCGGGTCAAAAGGAATCGTAGCAAACGGCTGCGACACACTTATATCCCTGATATGCTGCAAGGAAGAGCGCTGGCGGAAATCAAACACCAGCGCGAGTACCGTCAGCGGCTGGAAGAACTGCTTCTTCAGTTTTCCCTTCTGCGTCTTCGGTATCCGCACCATAAACGACACACGGCCACACTCACGCGTGAGCATGTCGACGATAAGCGAACCGTCGCCATACTTCACACTTCTCAATACTATAGCCCTTGTTCTTACCTCCATAATCATGGCAAAAGTACAAATTTACAGCCATTTACGAAAATTTCTTGTAGAAAATTTGGTCGGTTGAAAGAAAACAAGTACCTTTGCACCCGCATTTCGAAGCGTCGGTCCCTTCGTCTATCGGTTAGGACGAGAGATTTTCATTCTCTAAAGAGCAGTTCGATTCTGCTAGGGACTACTATCAAAGGTTAATGGGCAAGAAGTAATAAACAAAATATCAGCTTCCACTTCCCTCCCACGAGCCAAAAAGAAGGAATAAAATAAAGGTAAAGATAAAAGATGGCAAATCACAAATCAAATCTAAAGAGAATCCGCCAGGACAAGAAGAAGGCTCTGCATAACAAGTACTATGCAAAGACCATGCGTAACGCTGTGCGCAAGCTGCGTGCCGTTACTGACAAGGACGAGGCTGTTAAGCTCTATCCTTCTGTACAGAAAATGCTCGACAAATTGGCAAAGACCAACATTATTCACAAGAATAAGGCTGCTAATTTAAAGGCAAGCCTGAGCCGCCACGTCGCTACTCTGGGCTAATCTGTCCTTATAGGAGTCATAGTCATAGCATAAAAATATAATCAAAGGTCGCACTTCCACGCGAAGTGCGGCCTTTGTGTGTTTATACGGTCCGACAGAAACCAAAGAAGATGTGCTGAAACACCCCATTTTTTGCATATTTAAACACGCGAAAATTTCTGTAATCCAACTATTTTTCGTATCTTTGCATCTATATAATTAGAAACTTTTCAAAATGGCAGTAGATAAAGAAGCCGAAGAGAACTATTCGGCGAAAAACATTCAAGTACTTGAAGGCTTGGAGGCAGTGCGCAAGCGCCCTGCCATGTATATCGGAGACATCTCCGAAAAGGGTCTTCACCACCTGATAAACGAGACCGTTGACAACTCCATCGACGAGGCTATGGCAGGTTTCTGCCACAACATCGAGGTTACGATAGGCACCGACGGCTCATGCACCGTCCAGGATGACGGACGAGGAATTCCGGTAGACGAGCACAAGAAGCTGCACAAGAGCGCACTCGAAGTCGTTATGACAGTGCTCCACGCAGGCGGAAAGTTCGACAAGGGCTCCTACAAGGTCAGCGGCGGTCTCCATGGCGTTGGTGTCAGCTGTGTGAACGCTCTGTCGACGCACATGATGTCGCAGGTCTTCCGCGACGGAAAGATATATCAGCAGGAGTACGAAAAGGGAAAGCCTCTGTACCCCGTCAAGGTGGTAGGCACTACCGACCGCACCGGAACAAGACAGCAGTTCTGGCCGGACCCAACGATATTCACAACGACGACATTCAAGTGGGATATCGTGGCACGCCGTATGCGTGAGCTAGCCTACCTCAATGCTGGCATTAAGATTACGCTCACCGACCTGCGCCCGGACCCGGAGACAGGCAAGACCCGTACCGAGGTGTTCCACGCCAAGGACGGACTGAAGGAGTTTGTCCGCTACATCGACCGCCATCGCACCCATCTTTTCGATGATGTCATCTATCTTAAGACAGAGAAGCAGGGCGTTCCTATCGAGGTGGCTATCATGTACAACACCGACTACAATGAGAACCTTCACTCCTACGTGAACAACATCAACACGATAGAAGGCGGTACTCATGTGACCGGTTTCCGCATAGCCCTCACCCGCACGCTGAAGGCCTATGCCGACAATGACCCGCAGATAAGCAAGCAAATAGAAAAAGCAAAGATAGAGATTAGCGGAGAGGACTTCCGTGAAGGCCTTACCGCCGTCATCTCCATCAAGGTCGCAGAACCACAATTCGAGGGACAGACAAAGACGAAGCTCGGAAACTCCGAGGTCGCCGGTGCCGTTCAGCAGGCTGTCGGCGAGGCTCTCTCCAACTACCTGGAGGAGCATCCCAATGAGGCTAAGCTTATCTGCAACAAGGTTATCCTTGCTGCTACAGCCCGCATCGCTGCCCGCAAGGCCCGTGAGAGCGTACAGCGCAAGAACGTTATGAGTGGTGGCGGTCTGCCAGGAAAGCTCGCCGACTGCTCCAACAAGGACCCGAAACAGTGTGAGATATTCCTCGTCGAGGGTGACTCCGCCGGTGGCTCGGCCAAGCAGGGCCGCGACCGCTATACGCAGGCTATCCTTCCTCTTCGCGGAAAGATTCTCAACGTGGAGAAAGTACAGCGCCATCGCGTCTTTGAGGCTGAGTCGGTGATGAACATTATCCAGTCCATTGGCGTACGCTTCGGCGTCGACGACAAAGACTCCTTCGAATGCAACACAGACAAGCTGCGTTATGACAAGATAATAATCATGACCGATGCCGATGTCGATGGTTCCCACATCGACACGCTTATCATGACACTCTTCTACCGTTATATGCCGAAAGTGATTGAGGAGGGACATCTATATATCGCCACACCGCCACTCTATAAGTGCACGTTTAAGAAGATATCAGAATACTGCTACACCGACCAGCAGCGGCAGGCGTTCCTCGACAAGTACGGCAACGGCGTTGAGGATGGAAAGACAATCCACACACAGCGATACAAAGGTCTTGGTGAAATGAACCCGGAGCAGCTTTGGGAGACGACCATGGACCCTAAGACACGTCTGTTGAAGCAGGTCACCATCGACAATGCGGCAGAGGCCGACGAGGTCTTCTCCATGCTCATGGGTGATGACGTAGAGCCGCGGCGCGAGTTCATAGAACAGAACGCCACCTACGCCAACATTGACGCATAGGCAGACCAGACAAGTAATACAAAAGCGACGGACAGCCCCGCCTTTGTTAACCTAAAGAAACACAACAAGCCATGGGGCAGCCGCCTGAAAAAGACGGTTGCCCCATATTGTTTTACCTTCTGTCTACTATTCTGACAGACAGACCATCAACAAGACACCTCGACATCACTTTAAATCACGTATCGATAACTAGAAACTGACAATATGATGAAAAGCTTTATCCTTACAGCAATTTTAGGAATGAGTCTCACCATCCAGGCACAGCAACAGCAGCCCATGCGCCTGTGGTACGACAGTCCGGCACGATACTTCGAAGAGAGCCTGCCAATAGGCAACGGGAAGATTGGTGCGTCCATCTACGGCGGTGTCAACAATGACACCATCTATCTCAACGACATCACTTATTGGACAGGAAAGCCCGTCGACCACAATGAAGGCGCGGGGAAGTCGAAATGGCTCAAACCCATAAGGGAAGCACTATTCAAAGAGAACTACCGCCTAGCCGATTCACTCCAGCATGAACTGCAAGGGAAGGAAAGCGCCAACTACCAGCCCCTCGGTACCCTCAATATCATCAGTCACCATAGAGGAGATGCAACAAGCTATAGACGCGAGCTCGACATCGACAGCAGTCTCGTTCACGTGAGCTACGTGCAGGACGGCATAAGATTCAAGCGGGAGTATTTCTCCAGCTACCAGGACCGCCTTATCGCCATCCGACTTACAGCCGACAAGCCGTCGAGCATCAGCGCGTCGGTTTGTCTTACGGCGCAGGTTCCACACCACGTCAAGGCCGACGGCAACCTGCTAACGATGATTGGACACGCCATGGGGCCGGAAGACGAGACGATACATGCCTGCACCACGCTCCTCGTTGTCAATGACGGAGGTTCTGTAACACCGTCCAACAGTTCATTAATCATCAACGGTGCCGATGCGGCAACGATATACATTGTCAACGAGACCAGCTTCGGCGGTGCCAGCGCACAGCCCATCACACAGAGTTCCGACTACAAAGCAAAGTCGCTTAGCGAGATTATGCATGCCAAGAACGTGCCCTTCTCCACAATACGCAAACGTTGCATAGACGATTATAGGCAATATTATGACCGCGTGAAACTGTCCCTTGGCACGCAACCGTATGCTGACGGCATACCAACCGACAAACTCCTAAGGGCATACACCAAACGGACAGAACTCGGCAGAGCCAACAAAACGGCCTACGCATCGGGTTTTGAAGCCGACAACAGTGCCGACCGTTATCTGGAGGCTCTCTATTTCCAGTACGGCCGTTATCTTCTCATCTCGTCTTCACGCTACAACAACGTCCCTGCAAACCTCCAGGGGCTGTGGACGCCATACCTCTGGTCGCCGTGGCGAGGAAACTACACGATGAACATCAACCTGGAAGAGAACTACTGGCCGGCGGAAGTTGCCAACCTCTCGGAGATGACTAAACCTCTTTACGGGTTCTTCAACTCCCTGCGCGCCAATGGTACATACACAGCCCGCAACTTCTACGGCATACAGAACGGATGGTGCTGCTGCCATAACAGTGACATATGGGCCAAGACAGCACCTGTCGGCGGTGGCACACAGAGTCCGAGATGGAGCAACTGGAACATGGGGGGAGCCTGGGCCGTCAACGCCTTATGGGACCATTACCTCTATTCCAACGACAAGGAGTTCCTCCGCCGTAAGGCTTACCCGATAATGAAAGGAGCGGCAGAGTTCTGTTCCGACTGGCTCATCATAAACCCTAAGAAGCCAACAGAACTGATTACGGCGCCGAGCACGAGTCCCGAGGCCACTTTCTACACCGACAAAGGATATGAAGGGGCTACCTGCTATGGCGGAACAGCCGACCTCGCCATCATCCGCGAGCTCTTCACCAACGTCATCGATGCCGCAGACATCCTAGAGGCTGACAAGCCCTTCGTCAAAAAGTTGAAAAAGCAACTTGCCGGTCTTCATCCTTACGAGGCAGGGAAGCACGGTGATCTGAACGAATGGTACTACGACTGGAACGACGGCGACATTCACCATCGTCACCAGAGCCATCTCTACGGTTTGTACCCCGGTCACACCCTGCCGGAAGCATTCCACGATGCAGCGCGCAAGACGCTGGAGATGAAAGGTGATGAGAGCACAGGATGGAGCACAGGATGGCGCGTAAACCTATGGGCACGCCTCGGCGACGGCAACCATGCCTACAATCTCTACCGCATGCTTCTGCGTTACGTCTCACCACAGGACTACAACGGCCCCGATGCCGTGCACCACGGCGGCACATATCCTAACCTCTTCGATGCCCATCCGCCATTCCAGATTGACGGCAACTTCGGAGGAACGGCGGGCGTATGCGAGATGCTCCTGCAGAGCACGCCAAAGAGCATCACTCTCCTGCCGGCTTTACCTGAAGCATGGAAAGACGGTACAGTGTCAGGGCTGCGAGCCCGTGGCAACTTCACCGTCAGCATGACATGGCGCAACGGAAAGGTCACCAGTTACACTATCACCAGCAAGGAGCAGGGTTCCACAATGCTAACGGTAAACGGTACGACAAAGAAGATAAAATTGCAGAAGAGAAACGGAGAGGCTCTATTCTCCGCGTCGGAAAAATTTGAAGATACAGCACAGTAGACGGCACTAGCCTGTGCAGGACGTGGCTAGGTAGGGTCATGGAGCGTTCACAGGCAATCAACTTACTATATCACTTATTCGTTTGACATGCGTGTGCAGGGTGTGGCCTTGTGGCAGTCCGCCAATAAAAGACATAACAACTCTATGTGGCGGACAACCCCCGCACCACGCAGCCACTAACCAATGCAGCAGTAAACTTGCGGTAGATGTTATTATGGTATGCTATAGATTATTTGATATATCCCTGCTTTTTCAGTTCTGAAGCCAACTGACAAAGCTCATCATACCACTCCTTTCCGAAGCGCTTTATCAGAGGCTCCCGGAGGAACTCATAGACATGTATGCCAAGTTTTCTGCCCTTGGCCACAGCATCCTTGCAAACACTCCACCGATTATAATTTATCCCTATCACGTCATTGCCGAAATCCTTCACACGTATAGGGTACAGGGCACAAGAGATAGGTTTCACGAAACCTATCTTTCCCATTCTATAGGCACGTTCCAAGGCACAAAGGCAACAGTTGTGTATAGTGTCTCCGCTGTCTCTATCCTGGATATCCTCGTAGCAGGTGAACACGCAGTCCTTTCCGTGAACGATACTCGTCACCAGGTCGCCCTCAACATCGGTGTAGGCCACGCCTTGCTTGTCGATAACGCTCTGCGCCGACGCCGCAAGGTCCTCCCACACCATGTCAAGGGAATTCTCTATCTCCATAACCTCATCGAGGGTTACAGGCGCTCCGGCATCTCCCTCGACACAACACTGTCCCTTGCATTTTGACAAGTCGCAACAAAACTTCTCTGTAAATACATCCGGCGACACCAGCACATTACCCACTTGGAGAATGTGAAGGGCCTCTGCGCCATTCTCACCCTCACTGACGGAAGACGGAACCATACCGTCCCCTGATGATTTCTGTTGCTTATTATCCATTGTTATCATATATACTATATCACCACACTATAGGCTCAATGCCGTTGGTCTTAAGGTATTCATTACAGCGAGAGAACTGATGTTGTCCGAACCATCCGCCACGGTTGGCGGAGAGTGGCGACGGATGGACGCTCTCCAGCACCAGATGTCTGGTCTGGTCGATGAGAGCCTTCTTGGAACGCGCATAGCCACCCCACAGCATAAAGACAATATGCTCACGTTCGGCACTCACAGCCTTGATGGCAGCGTCGGTAAATGTCTGCCATCCCAACGCCTGATGGCTATTGGCCTGATGGGCTCTGACGGTGAGGGTGGCGTTCATCAAAAGCACACCCTGCTGCTCCCACCGCGTGAGATTGCCGCTCATGGGGACGGGAGTACCTATATCATCACGTATCTCCTTGAAGATATTCTGCAGCGAGGGTGGCATCATCACACCGTCAGGGACGGAGAAGCTCAGACCCATGGCCTGTCCCGGCTCGTGATACGGGTCCTGTCCGATGATAACAACCTTCACTTTGTCGAAGGGACAGAGGTTGAACGAGTTGAAGATGAGCTTTCCTGGCGGGAAACACTGATATTTATGATATTCTTCCCGCACAGCGGCGGTCAGCTTGGCAAAATACGGCTTTTCAAACTCCGTCTCCAGCACTCTTTTCCACGACGGCTCAATCCTTACATCCATTTGCTTTTTCAGTTTAACTTATTACCAATGCCTTTAAGACAAACGTCTGCAAAAGCATATAATCCGTGCAAAGTTACAAAATATCGTATAAAGGGACGCTATCGTCAGACTATTTTTTCTTTACGTGAACATCAAAAAAAAACAGCCGACAAAATAATGACGAACGACGCAAAATAAATCAGTCCATAAGAAATCCATCGTATAACAACTTTTATTATATCCTATTTTGAGAAGAAAAATATAATGACTAATTTTGCATAATCAATTAAGGCAATCACCTAATAACAACTTATTATGCAACAAAAAAAGCTATTGGCAGCTTTTGCCATCTTATTCTTATCAGCATCTGTTATGGCACAAAATGGACCACAGCTCACAAGCAAGAACATCGATGAGGTACTGAAGTCGATGACCTTGGAAGAAAAAGTACAACTACTCGTCGGCGACGGCAACTCAGGCTTCGTAGGCTCCGGTGCCATGCTCGGACATCAGTCGCGCCTTGTGGAGGGAGCGGCAGGACAGACAGTAGGCTTTCAGAAGTACGGTATACCAGCGACCGTCCTCACCGACGGTCCGGCGGGAGTACACATCAACGCCACCCGCGAGGGGACGTCCAAGACTTATTATGCTACGGGATTTCCTGTAGGCACATGTCTCGCCTCGACATGGAACCCGCAACTGGTCTACAAGGTAGGCCAGGCCATAGGCAATGAGACCCTGGAATACGGATGCGACGTCGTTCTCGGACCAGGCCTCAACATCCAGCGCAACCCTCTTGGCGGCCGCAACTTCGAATACTACAGTGAAGACCCTTGCGTAACAGGCATCATAGGCACCGCTATGGTCAACGGAATACAGAGCGAAGGCGTGGGAACAAGTCCAAAGCACTTTGCCGTCAACTCACAGGAAGGCGACCGCACACGTGTCGACGAGCGCGTCTCACAGCGTGCACTACGTGAGATATACCTCCGCGGATTCGAGAGAGTGGTGCGTCAGGCACAGCCATGGACGGTCATGGCATCATACAACCGCGTCAATGGCGTATACTCCCAAGACAACCACGACCTTCTCACCACCGTTCTCCGCGATGAATGGGGCTTTAAGGGTATCGTGATGACCGACTGGATAGGCAAGCGCCGTGACCTACCGACAGAGAGTGAGGTACATGCCGGCGACGACCTTCTTATGCCTGGCTACCCGCAACAGGCACAGGATATTGTAGCTGCAGTGAAGAACGGGACCCTCGACGTCAAGGACGTGGACAGAAACGCACGTAACATGCTGGAATATATCGTCAAGACTCCGTCCTTCCGCCATTACAAGGCTTCCGACGCACCGGACCTGAAGGCTCATGCGGCCATAACACGCCAGTCATCGGCGGAGGGTATGGTACTCCTGAAGAACGACAACAACACACTACCTATAAGAAACCTCAAGACCGTAGCACTCTTCGGTGTCAACAGCTATGACTTTCTCAGCGGTGGACTGGGCTCCGGTGCCGTCAACGTACCGTATGTCGTCGACATGGTGCAGGGCCTGAAGAACATTGGAGTGAAGACAACGGCGTCGCTGACCAATATCTACGAGAAATACGTTCCTTACGCCAAAGCCAAACTAAAGGCCGACAAGAACCCGGAGATGTGGTTCCTCGACCAAGGACAGCCCAAGCTCGACGAGATAGAGATTTCTGACCGTCTCATCAGCAACGAGCTGCCACACGCCGACGCAGCCATCATCACCATCGCACGGCAGGCCGGCGAGGGTATGGACCGTGGGGCAAGCGACTTCAACCTCACAGACAAAGAGCGCGACATGATAAACCGCGTCAGCAGTCAGTTCCACGCCGCAGGCAAACCAGTGATAGTCATCATCAACAGTGGAGCGTCAATAGAGACGGCTAGCTGGAGAAGTCTTGCGGATGCCATCCTCGTGGCATGGCAGCCGGGAGAGGAAGGCGGTAACAGCGTTGCCGACGTGCTCACAGGAAAGGTCTGCCCGTCGGGACATCTCACCGCCACATGGCCCGTTTCCATCGGCGACGACCCTTCGACAAGAAACTTCCCACAGCAGCCCGACTATTACAACCTCACCGAGAAGTTCGACAATGGAAATCTGAAAGGCGTCAACTACAGCAATCACGATGAGGGCATCTACGTCGGTTACCGTTACTACGACACATTTAAGAAGAATGTTGCCTATCCTTTCGGCTACGGTCTGAGCTACACCACATTCGAGTTCAGTAAGCTGACGGCGAAGAAGAGCGGCGACAATATCATCGTTACCGTCAGTGTAAAGAACACAGGAAAGGTCAGCGGAAAGCAGGTGGCACAGATATACGTCGCAGCACCAAAGGGAACAATAGAGAAACCGGCAAAGGAGTTGAAAGCCTTCGCCAAGACTGCCCTCCTGAAGCCGGGACAGAGCGAGACTCTGAAAATGACTATTCCGGTCCGCGACCTCGCATCCTTCGACGAGAGCCACAGCCAGTGGATTGCAGAAGCAGGACGATATGCGTTCCTTGTCGGCGACAATGTCGAGGATATAAAGGAAAGTGTGAGACTGGATATCCCTGAGTACACCGAGAAGGTCAACAACGTATTGGCTCCGAAGACGAAGCTCGACCTCCTTCATCAGTAAGACAGAAAACAAAAAAAAGAAGACCTGTAAACTTGCGTTACGAAAGCACAGCTTATTGCAACGCAAGCTTACAGGTCTTTTTGTATTCTTTAGTTCTTGAAGTCCATGGCAAGCTTACAGGTCTCTTTGTATACTTTAATCCTTGAAGTCTATGGACAATTCTCCTGTGCCGCCAAGGAGATTGAAGGACATGCGGTGATAAGGTGTAGGTCCGTACCTCCGTACCGCCTCCCGGTGCTTCTTTGTTGGATAGCCTTTATTCGACTTCCAGTCATATTGCGGATATTCCTCAGCCAACGCATCCATGTAATCATCACGGAACGTCTTGGCAAGGATGGAAGCAGCAGCGATGGAGAGATACCGGCCGTCGCCTTTCACTATTGTCGTGTAAGGGAGGTCGCGGTAAGGCTTGAAGCGGTTGCCATCAACGATGACGGCCTCAGGGCGGACGGTAAGTTGGTCGAGGGCACGGTGCATGGCAAGAATAGACGCATTAAGGATGTTTATCTTGTCAATCTCCTCCGGAGTGACCACACCCACGGCCCAGGCCAGTGCATCACGCTCCACGACCTTACGGAGTTCATAGCGCCGGTGTGCCGTAAGCTTTTTGGAGTCGTTGAGTTCCTCGTTGTGATAGTCCTTTGGAAAGACCACCGCGGCTGCATAGACGCTGCCGGCTAGGCACCCACGTCCGGCCTCATCACACCCCGCCTCCAGTTCATATTCGTTGAAATAATGACTTGCAAGCATTTTTTCTCTTTTCCCTATTGGCTTCTCCTAGAACATCTTCGACACACGCTCTATGCCGCTGACCAAGGCGTCAATCTCTTCCTTGGTGTTGTAGAAGGCAAACGACGCACGTACAGTGCCGAGAACTCCCAGCCGGTCCATGAGCGGTTGCGCACAGTGGTGTCCGGTGCGGACGGCAATGCCGAGCTGGTCGAGCAGCGTTCCAAGGTCGGCATGATGAATATTACCGACATTGAAACTGATTACGGCGTCATGGGTGTTGGCCATCGGGCCGTGACTGCCGTCGTGTAGCGAAGCGTCCTCTATTCCCGGACCATAGATATGCATGCCGGGAATGGTCTTCAGACGGCCGATGGCATAGCGTGTAAGGCTCTGTTCGTGTGCAAAGATATTATCCATGCCTATCCTATTGACATAGTCAATGGCAGTGGCAAGGCCGTGTGTGGCTATATAATCCGGTGTTCCGGCCTCAAACTTCAAAGGCGGCTTCTCAAAGGTCGTCTTCTCAAAGCTGACATGCTCTATCATCTCACCGCCACCTTGGTAAGGAGGCAGCTTGTCGAGCCAGTCCTCCTTGCCGTAGAGGATGCCCACACCGGTAGGACCATAGACCTTATGGCCGGAAAAGGCGAGGAAGTCGCAGTCGAGGTCCTGGACGTCGACCTTGAAATGAGGCACGCTCTGTGCACCGTCGACCATCACCGGTACGCCATGCTCATGGGCTATGCGGATGATATCCTTTATCGGATTGACCGTTCCAAGGACATTACTGACATGGGTGCAGCTCACTATCTTTGTTTTGTCGCTGAAGAGCTTCTCGTATTCGTCCATCTTAAGCACGCCCTCGTCTGTCATAGGGATAACCTTCAGCACTATTCCCTTCTTGCGGGCCTGTAGCTGCCACGGAACGATATTAGAATGGTGCTCCATAGTGGAGACGATGACCTCGTCGCCAGGCTTCATAAACTCATCACTGAACGAGGAAGCCACGAGGTTCAGACCCTCCGTGGTGCCGCGCGTGAAGACAATCTCCGTTGTACTCTTGGCATTGATGAACTTCCGTACAGTCTCACGGGCTGCCTCATGGAGGTCCGTAGCCTGCTGGCTAAGCCAGTGGACGCCGCGGTGTACGTTGGCATTGGCGTTGAGGTACTCGGCACGCATGGCATCGAGGACGCACAACGGTTTCTGCGTTGTCGCAGCGTTGTCGAGATATACAAGCGGCTTGCCGTAGACCTCATGGGAAAGGATGGGGAAGTCTTCTCTTATCTTATTTATATCAAACATTAGTTTATCCTCTTTCATCAGTTGATACTACACTCATTGGTACTCTCCTGGGAGAAATCATTTACACAGACGGCATCCCTCACACTTGTTCAGGCGGCCACGGAAGCGCATCTCCACAAGATGATGCAGACGGTCCTTAAGCGGTTCCAGTTCCATCTTGTCGATGACCTCATTGACAAAGGCGAATTCCAGGAGGAGCTTTGCCTCATCAAGACTCACGCCGCGCTGCTGCATGTAGAAGAGCGCCGCGTCGTTGAGCTGGCCCACCGTAGAGCCATGGTTGCACTGCACGTCGTCAGCATATATCTCAAGCATAGGCTGGGTGTACATGTGTGCCTCCTTAGTGGCGCAGAGGTTCTGGTTTGTCTCCTGGGAGACCGTCTTCTCAGCACCATGCCGGACGAGAATCTTTCCTGCAAAGGCACCGACCGACTTATCGTTGAGAACATACTTATAGAGCTCGTTGCTGGTGCAATGGCCGACCTGATGGTCTACGAGCGTGTTGTTGTCGACATGCTGCTGCTTGTCGGCGATGACACAGCCGTTGCATGAGCACTCGGAGCCTTCACCCCGGAAGACAAGGTCGAGCTGGTTGCGTGTGGTACCGTTGTGGAGTGTTATGACATTATGATTTACACGGCTGTCGCGCTGCTGCTCTATATAAACGTTCGAGACACGCACATTCTTATAGTGAGTTTCCTCAAGGCAGTTGAGCTCCAGACTGGCGTTGTCGCCGACAAAAGCCTCTATGACCTGTGTACCGAGGAAGTTACGGTCGTCGGCAGCATGGTCGCAGAAGAGGAACTTAGCCTCAGCCCCCTCGTCGAGGACGATGAGCACACGGCGGTTCACCATCAGATCAACATCAGAACGGAGGATGTTAATGACCTGAATGCAACGGTCTGCCTTGGTATTCTTGGGAACATATACGAAAAGTCCGTCCTGAGCAAGCATCGTATTGAGGGCTGTTACTGCGTCCTCACCGGTCTTTGCAATCTTGCCGTAGTACTTTCCTACGATCTCAGGATGTTCCTTTGCGGCATGGCAGAGAGAATCAACGATGATGCCGTTGCCGGGCTGCACTTTCGGCAGAGCCTTTGTATAGAACTGGTCGTTGACAACGAAGTAGAGAGATGTACTGAGGTTGGGCACATCACAACGGAAGGCCTCGTAAGGGTCTACGGGTATCTCCAGACGCTTAAGGTTCAGACCATAATCGGGAGCGAACAGTTTCGCCATGTCGGTGTACTTATAGCGCTCAACTTTCCGACTTGGGAAACCCAGGCGCTTGAAACTCTCGAAGGCACTGTCGCGCAGTGCGTTCATAACATCGGCGGAATGGCTCTTGATAAGCTCCGAAGAGTCGTTGTAAAGACTTATATATTGTTGTTCACTGTTCATATTTTATAGACGTGATAGACTTTTATAGACTATGGATAGATAATGACTGCACGGAGGTTTCCGTGAGGGTCGTGGCAGAGAGGTTACTTTCCGTACTCTTTGTCGGCCTCTTCCTTTATCCAGTCATAGCCGCGCTGCTCAATTTCCTTAGCCAGTTCCGGACCGGCGGTACGGACGATGCGCCCGTTGTAAAGCACGTGGACGACGTCAGGCTTTATCATGTCGAGCAGACGCTCATAGTGGGTGATGACGATGATCGACTTTTTTGGTGTGAAAAGTTTGTTGACACCCTCACCGACGATGCGCATCGCGTCGACATCAAGACCGGAGTCGGTCTCATCGAGGATGGAAAGCTGCGGGTCGAGCATTGCCATCTGGAATATCTCGTTGCGTTTCTTCTCACCACCAGAGAAGCCCTCGTTGACAGAACGGTGCGTAAGTTTCGAGTCGAGTTCCACCAGCTGGCGCTTCTCCCGCATCAGCTTCATGAACTCCGGAGCTTTCAGCGGCTCCAGTCCCTGGTACTTACGCTTCGCGTTGACGGCAGCCTTCATGAAGTTTGTCATACTTACGCCCGGAATCTCCACAGGATACTGGAAGCTGAGGAATATTCCCTCGCAGGCACGTTCGTCCGGTTTCATGGCGAGAAGGTCCTTGCCGTTGAAACTTGCTGTTCCGCTTGTAACGGTGTATAGCGGATTGCCGGTGATAACGGCGCTCAGCGTTGACTTACCGGAACCGTTAGGTCCCATGATGGCGTGTATCTCACCGTCGTTGACCGTGAGGTTTATGCCTTTAAGTATCTCTTTTCCTGCGATGGTAGCGTGCAGGTCCTTTATCTCTAACATATTTATATACTGTTTTTTTATTTAACGAATAACCCTATTGCGTCGAAAATTGCATCCACGATAAAGTCGCCTGTGGTGTAATCACCACTCATTATCCTTTCCGTTTGGCGTCTATCGTCCTCTTCTTCGAATATTCCCGGCTGATAGAAGTAGTACGTTCCGCATTGATAAGCCTTGGAGTCTATCTTTGCGTCCCGTCTTAATCCGCATAGCATAACAGACGATTGCGGCACGGTGTCCTTCTCTACTTCCAAACTGACAACGTATTTTCTCCATGCCTGCGGCTCCCATGCATAGACAACGGAGCCCATCAGCATCATAACCATACAACAAGCTATCAGTCTTTTCATCGCATTATATATTTAATTCCCTAATAAACGGTCATTCTTTCCAAGAAGAGTCGATGCTGGTTCCTACCCTACCGTTCCTTCCAACGACACGCTGAGCAGTTTCTGAGCCTCAACGGCAAACTCCATTGGCAGCTTGTTGAGTACGTCCTTGGCGTATCCGTTGACGATGAGTCCTACGGCATCCTCCATAGAAATACCGCGTTGACCGCAATAGAAAAGCTGGTCCTCCGAAATCTTCGAGGTTGTGGCCTCATGCTCCACCACGGCCGTATCGTTATGAATGTCAAGATACGGGAAGGTGTGGGCTCCACAGTTGGAGCCGAGCAGCAGTGAGTCGCAAGAAGAGTAGTTGCGGGCATTGTCGGCATTGGCTGTGGCACGCACCAGTCCACGATAAGAGTTCTGGGAGTGGCCTGCCGAGATACCTTTCGATATGATTGTCGACTTAGTGTTCTTACCCATGTGTATCATCTTAGTACCGGTGTCGGCCTCCTGATAGTGGTTCGTAACGGCAACAGAGTAGAACTCAGCCTGCGAGTTGTCGCCACGGAGGACACAGGACGGATACTTCCATGTGATAGCAGAACCCGTCTCGACCTGTGTCCACGACAGTTTAGAGTTCACGCCACGCAAATCGCCGCGCTTTGTCACAAGGTTCAACACGCCGCCCTTTCCGTGTTCATCGCCGGGATACCAGTTCTGAACCGTCGAGTACTTCACCTCTGCATTGTTCATGACCACAATCTCCACGACAGCAGCGTGAAGCTGGTTCTCATCACGCATAGGAGCTGTACAGCCTTCAAGGTAGCTGACGTACGAGTCATCGTCGGCGACGATAAGTGTACGCTCAAACTGCCCAGTGTTAATGGCGTTTATGCGGAAATACGAGCTCAGTTCCATCGGACAACGGACGCCCTTCGGTATATAGACAAAAGAACCGTCGGAGAAGACTGCCGAGTTGAGAGCTGCCGAGAAGTTATCACGATAAGGGACAACGGAGCCCAGGTACTTGCGTACGAGGTCCGGATGGTTCTTCACCGCCTCACCTATTGACGAGAAGATGATACCCTTCTCAGCCAGTTGCTTCTTAAAGGTTGTCTTCACCGAGACAGAGTCCATTATCGCGTCGACAGCCGTTCCGCTCAGCGCGAGCCGTTCCTCGAGAGGAATGCCCAGCTTGTCGAAGGTCTTCTCCAGCTCAGGGTCTATCTCCTTGTTCTTAGGCTTCTTCGCAAGAGGGTCCGCATAATAGGAGATCTCCTGGAAGTCGATGTGCGGAACATGCACATGTCCCCACGTCGGCACCGGCAGTGTCTTCCAATAGCGGTATGCTTTCAGGCGGAAGTCGAGGAGCCAGTCGGGTTCTCCCTTCTTTTTCGAGATAAGGCGGACCACATCCTCACTGAGTCCCTTAGGGATTATCTCCGTCTGCACGTCGGTGGTGAAGCCGTACTCATACTTCTGGTCTACCACCTCCTTAACAAACTTGTTATCTTTATTTTTTTGATCTTGCATAGTAAAGACTTCTTCCCATGCCCCTGTCATCGAGGTGCGCCTTAAAGACGCCTTTCGGGATTATTCTTTTATTAAACATGTGAATTCAAAGAAACAGCCACAAACATTATGCCAACATAAGATTTGCCGTAACAAACTTTCATGGTCGTAACATTTGTGGCCGTTCCAGTATGTGGAAGCTCCACTATGGGAGCACCGTTGTATGTCAGAGTTTCTGCTCCACCTCTATCTCGGTGAATGTCTCGATAATGTCGCCAACCTGGATATCGTTGTCGTTGACAAGAGAGATACCGCACTCCAGTCCTGTAGCGACTTCCTTGACATCGTCCTTATAACGCTTCAGCTGGTCGATAGGCGCTGTCTTGATGACGATACCGTCGCGGACAACATGCGCCTTGTCCTTGTTGTGAACCTTACCCTCGGTAACCATACCTCCGGCAACAGTACCGACTTTCGAAATCTTGAAGACCTGCTTGACCTCAATCTGTCCGGTGACAACCTCCTTCTTGACCTTGTCAAGCATACCGACCATAGCCGACTTGACATCGTCAATAGCGTCATAGATGACAGAATAGGTATTGATCTCCACACCCTCACGGTCAGCGAGCCTGCGGGCATCGGCCGACGGACGCACCTGGAAGCCCACGATGATGGCATCAGAGGCAGAGGCGAGCATGACGTCGTTCTCGGAAATCTGTCCGACAGCCTTGCTGATGACGTTGACCTGCACCTTTTCTGTGGACAGCTTCAGGAAGGAGTCTGACAGAGCCTCAACAGAACCGTCGGTATCACCCTTGACAATGATGTTGAGCTCATGGAACTCTCCGCGGGCAATACGATGGGAGATATCCGACAGGGTAAGACGTGTCTGCGTGCGCAGTCCCTGCTCACGCTGCAGCTGCTCACGCTTGTTGGCAATGTCGCGAGCCTCCTGCTCAGTGTCCATCACATGGAACTGGTCTCCGGCTGTCGGCGCACCGTTCAGTCCGAGGATGACGGCAGGCTCCGCCGGTTTCACGTTGTCGATATTCTGGTTACGCTCATTGAACAGAGCCTTCACACGGCCATAGCATGTACCGGCGAGAACGATGTCGCCGACATGCAAAGTACCATTGGACACGAGGACGGTAGCCACATATCCACGTCCCTTGTCGAGACTGGACTCAATGACAGTACCTGTAGCCTTACGGTTAGGATTAGCCTTGAGGTCCATCATATCGGCCTCGAGGAGCACCTTGTCGAGAAGCTCGTCGACGCCGACGCCCTTCTTGGCACTTATCTCCTGGCACTGGTACTTACCGCCCCACTCCTCGACGAGGAGGTTCATATTGGCCAGGTCCTCACGAATGCGGTCCGGATTAGCTCCGGGCTTATCAATCTTGTTTATCGCGAAGATCATCGGCACGCCGGCAGCCTGACAGTGGGCGATAGCCTCCTTGGTGGTAGGCATCACCGAGTCGTCGGCAGCGATGATGATGATAGCTATATCGGTAACCTGCGCACCACGTGCACGCATGGCCGTGAACGCCTCGTGTCCCGGTGTATCGAGGAAGGTAACCTTCCGCCCGTTCTTCAGCGTCACGCTGTATGCACCTATATGCTGGGTGATGCCACCGGCCTCACCGGCGATAACATTGGTGTTGCGGATATGGTCGAGGAGAGAGGTCTTACCGTGGTCGACATGTCCCATGACGGTAACAATCGGCGCACGTGTAACGAGGTCGTTCTCATCATCCTGCTCCTCACTGACGGCCTCCTGAACCTCAGCGCTGACATACTCGGTCTTGAAGCCGAACTCATCGGCAACGAGGTTGATGGTCTCAGCGTCAAGACGCTGGTTGATTGACACCATGATACCTACACTCATGAGAGTGGAGATAAGCTTTGTCACCGGGATATTCATCATCGTAGCGAGCTCGGAAACGGTAACGAACTCGGTGAGCTTCAGCGTCTTGCTGTCCTTCTTCTCCGCCTTCTGTTCAGCATTTATCTTCTCCTGGACGGCCTCACGCTTCTCCTTACGGTACTTGGCGCCACGCTTGTTCTGGCTCTTCGACGTGAGACGTGCCAACGTCTCCTTTACCTGACGTGCTACTGCCTCGTCGTCGACCTCCAGGGAGCGCTGGTTGCGTCCGCGGTTCTTCTTATTTTTCTTTCCGCCGCCATTGCTGTTGCCACCGTTATTATTGTTGCCGCCGTTCTTCCCGGCCTGCTTTGCAGCAGCGTTGATGTCGACACGCTCGTTCTTGATACGTACACGCTTCTTGCGGTTGCCGTTCTGAGCCTTTTCCTCACGCTCACGGCGACGCTCCTCCTTAGACTTTTTCTTAGGGCGTGTGCTCTGGTTTATGGAGTTCAGGTCTATCTTACCCAGGACCTGCATCTTTGGCTGGCTGAGCATCTGGCGCTCATTCTTCGTCATGAAGATGTTGCTGCCCTTCTTTTCCTCCGCCTGTGCTGTATCAGTAGGCTTCTCCTGCGCGACAGTCTTAGCCTGGCTTACGGATTGTGCCGGCTTATCAGCCTTAGGGGCCTTATCCTGCTCCGCTTTCTTAGCGTTGTTGGCGACAGAGGTCTTCTCCGGCTGGCTCTGAGGCTTCTGTGCCCCATCCTTTGCCTTGACATCAGCCTGCGGCGCCTTCGCAGCCGTCTGCGCTGGCTTTGTCTCCACGGGCTGTGCCTTAGGAGCCTCCTTAACCTCATTTTTCACCGTAGCTTCGGCAGCCTTAGGCTTTGGAGCCTCCGCGGCCTTCGGTTTCTCAGCCTCAGGACTTACGGCAGCAGTCCCTGACTGTGGCTGAGGAGCATTCTTCCCTTCGGCAGCGACCGATGGCTTGACGACAGGATTGCCGTTCTTGTCGAGTTCTATCTTACCAAGGGGATTGTATTTCTGACGGATACCGGTGATGGTCCCCGTCTTTTTCTCCTGCTTGCGCGAAGGCTTTTTCTCTTCTTTCTCACGCTGTTTCTGCTGAAGGAAGTTGGCAGCGCGGTCCTTCACGTCCTTGTCGCTCTTGAAAGCACTGACAAGGGCGCTATACTGCGCGTCGCTGAGCTTGAAGTTAGGGTCGCCCTTCACCTCGCCCAGTTCTTTCTTCTTCTCCAGGAACTCCACTGCCGTCTGGAGTCCTATGTTCAACTCACGTATTGCTTTATTTAATCTTATACTCATTAATCTTAACTTTGGTGTTTGTTGTTGGGTGCGGGTGTTGATGGTTACTCTTTTTCAGAGGAAATAAGCTAAGGCGTTCCGAACATAGGAGCTAATGGCTTCGCCTCACCCTTTTGGCAAACCACTAACACCTATCACCCATCACCTATCAGCCATTGGCAAACTCAGCCCTGAGGACGTTGAGGACATGGTCAACGGTCTCCTCCTCGAGGTCAGCTTTCTCGATAAGCATCTCCCGTGGAGCGTTGAGGACCTGCTTGGCTGTATCGAGGCCTATGCCCTTGATGGCGTCGATAACCCACTGGTCAATCTCGTCAGAGAACTCGTCGAGGTAGATATCCTCCTCCTGTTCATCCTTGTTAACCTCACGGAAGACGTCAATGGTATATCCCGTAAGCATGGAGGCCAACTTGATGTTCAGTCCGCCACGGCCGATGGCCAGGCTCACTTCCTCCGGCTGGAGATAGACCTCAGCCTTAAGGTTCTCCTCATCGACGTTCAGGCTGCTGACCTTTGCCGGTGAGAGCGCGCGCTGGATGAACAGCTTGGTATTGGTGGTATAGTTGATGACGTCGATATTCTCATTGTCGAGCTCACGCACGATGCCATGGACACGGCTGCCGCGCACACCGACGCAGGCTCCTACCGGGTCTATTCTCTCGTCGTAGCTCTCCACGGCAATCTTAGCACGCTCACCAGGCATACGCGCAATCTTCTTTATGGCAATGAGACCGTCCTGTATCTCCGGCACCTCAGCCTCAAGGAGACGCTCGAGGAACGAGTTGTCAGTACGGGAGAGGATAATCTTAGGATTGTTATTCTCATTGTCGACACGCAGGATGACGGCACGCACCGTCTCGCCCTTACGGTAGACGTCGTGCGGTATCTGCTCGCTCTTCGGGAGGATGAGCTCGTTGTTCTGATCGTCGACGAGCAGCACCTCACGCTTCCACACCTGATAGACCTCTGCGGAGATAACCTCGCCGACGCGGTCCTTATACTTGTTGTAGAGTTCGTCGTGCTCCAGCTCCAGAATTTTGCTGGCAAGAGTCTGACGGAGGTTCAGGATAGCGCGGCGGCCGAACTTGGCAAAGTCGACCTTCTCCGACACGTCCTCGCCAACCTCATAGTCGGGTTCTATCTTCTGGGCTTCCTTGAGTGATATCTCCTTGTTCTCGTCCTGCACCTCACCGTCAGGAACGACGGTACGGTTGCGGTATATCTCAAAATCGCCCTTGTCAGGGTTCACGATAACGTCGAAGTTCTCGTCGGAGCCGAAGATACGCGCCAGTACCGTGCGGAAGCTCTCTTCGAGCACGCTGACAAGCGTTGTACGGTCGATGCGTTTCGTATCTTTAAATTCGCGGAACACGTCGATCATATTCGGCTGCTGCTCTTCTGTTTTTCTTGCTGCCATAGCTTTACTTGAATCTTATTATGTATTTTGTGTATTTTACTTCATCCATGTTGAAGGTATGGTCGACGTCCATCTTCACGGGACGCTTCTTTCCCTCAACTTTCACCTTTTCGTTGACGGATACGGTGAACGTATTACCGTCGACACTCTTGAGGACACCTTTCAGTTTCTTACTGTCCTTGTCCAAGACCTCGACTTCCTCGCCGATGTTGATGACATACTGCTGCGGGACCTTGAAAGGCTGTCCAAGTCCCGTGGAACCCACCTCAAGTTCGTAGTCTTCCTTGTCACGGTCGAGATTGTCATTGATAAATTCCGAAAGGCTTACGCAGTCGTCGATGACGACTCCGTCTTTGTGGTCAATTTCGACGACGACCTTATTGTCATCGTCCACCTGTACGTCTACGAGGAAATACTCTTTCTCACTGTTTTCCTCGAGCCATTTGTTGACTAATGTCTTTACAACGTTTTTGTCTATCATAAAATGGTTTGGTTTCCGCCACGGTTCATGTCTCGCCATGAGCCACCACCGTCGGATAAATAAAAATGAGGAGCTTTTGCAAGCCCCTCATTCCTCTGAACGGTGCAAAGGTACTGAAAATAAGTGGAATTACAAAGGAAAAGGACGACTTTTTTCGTTAACGCCTAAGGTTCTTTCATTTAAATTTTGACTGACATGTCATGATTATTGCTCAGCTTCCGTTATATTGTCTTCTATGTCGAGTTAAATGAAAGAGCCCTTCCATTGACCATTGACCACGGAGGATGGAACACAACTGATCCTCAACGCGCTCTATAAGATTGCGCTGTCGCCCTTTTGCTCCCAAATGCCATTAGCAACAGACCTGACTTCATCACATCTTTGGTTGGATGAAGTGTCATCATTGATTATCAGTTAGTTATAAGCTTATTTCAGCAATTGATGGTGACGTTAT
>Ga0256406_1002156_pt1 | contig 28877 bp, 20 predicted proteins | sample RumenRJG_03DNA_FD_185986 | JGI IMG/M metagenome (GOLD analysis project Ga0256406, IMG submission 185986) | Bovine rumen microbial communities from Lethbridge, Alberta, Canada - RJG_03 | ecosystem: Host-associated > Mammals > Digestive system > Stomach > Rumen | place: Canada: Alberta | collected... | reverse complement strand
CGCTGTGGACAAAGGCTCCGTCATCTCTTAAAGACGAGGACTACAAGAAGTTCTATCGCGAACTCTATCCGATGCAGGACGAGCCGATGTTCTGGATTCACCTGAATGTCGACTATCCGTTCCATCTCACAGGTATTCTCTACTTCCCGCGTGTCCATACGAATATCGACTTGCAGCGCAATAAGATCCAGCTCTATTGTAACCAGGTGTTCGTCACCGATCAGGTAGAGGGCATCGTGCCAGACTTCCTCACATTGCTCCATGGTGTCATCGACTCACCGGACATTCCTTTGAACGTGAGCCGCAGCTATCTCCAGAGCGATGCCAACGTGAAGAAGATCTCCACGTACATCACGAAGAAGGTAGCTGACCGCTTACAGCAGACGTTCAAGGATGACCGTAAGGACTATGAGAAGAAATGGGATGACCTAAAGCTCTTCATCAACTACGGTATGTTGTCACAGGAGGACTTCTACGATCGTGCCAAAGAGTTTGCTCTCTTCAAGGATGTCGATGGCAAGTACTTCACCTTCGATGAGTACAAGACCCTCATCAAGGATAACCAGACGGATAAGGATGGCAACCTCGTCTACCTCTATGCCACGAACAAAGAGGAGCAGTACACCTACATCAAGGCAGCTCAGGACAAGGGTTACAGCGTGTTGCTGCTCGACGGCCAACTCGATGTGCCTATGGTGAGCATGCTTGAGCAGAAGTTTGAGAAGAGCCGTTTCTCTCGTGTCGATGCTGATATCATCGACCGTCTCATCGTCAAGGCTGATGCCAAGAAAGAGGAGATGGAGAAGGATGACCGTGACAAATTGACAGAGGTCTTCCGCTCTCAGATGCCACAAGGGCAGAAAGCTAACTATGCAGTCGATGTGCAGGCACTCGGTGAGACCACAGCTCCGGTCGTCATCACGCAGAGCGAGTACATGCGTCGTATGAAGGAGATGAGTAAGTTCCAGCCCGGCATGAGCTTCTACAGTCAGATGCCCGACTCATACATGGTCGTCTTGAACTCTGACCACAAGCTCGTGAAAAAGGTGCTTGAGGATACGAAAAAGAACGTGGAGGCTGAGCTCAAGCCGATAGAGAGTGACCTCAAAGGTCAGGAGGCTCGTCTCGCTGCCTTGCATCAGAGTCAGGCCAACAAGAAACCGGAGGAGATCACCAAGGAAGAGAAGGACGACCTGCAGAACACAGAGAAGGTCATCAACGATGAGCGCAGTAAGAAGAACAAGATTCTTGACGACTACGCCAAGGACAACAAGATCGTGCATCAGCTCATCGACCTCGCACTCCTTCAGAACGGTATGCTGAAAGGTGAGGCTCTCGACAAGTTCCTCAAGAGAAGCGTCGAGCTGATTGGATAAGGATTGGTTGATTACATTAATGTTATATTTTCGGCACGGCAAAGAAAAAGATAAGACATTTCTTTGTCGTGCCGTTTTATTTTCTTATCTTTGCGGATATATTGCATATTATATGACACGGAAAGAGCGATACAAATACATCATTGATTATTTTAAGAAGAACCAGCCGGAGGTCACAACACAACTCGAGTTTGGTTCTGCTTTTCAGTTGTTGGTTGCTACACTTCTTTCCGCCCAGTGTACCGACAAACGAATCAATGAGGTGACTCCCGCACTCTTTCAGCGTTATCCTACGCCGGAACTCATGGCTCAGGCTGAACCCGAGGACCTGCTGGAATTCATTCATAGCGTGAGTTATCCCAATGCCAAAGCCCGGCACCTCGTCGATATGGCGCGAAAACTCGTGAGCGATTTTAACGGAGTGGTGCCGGATAATACAGAAGACCTTACAAAGCTCCCAGGCGTAGGGCGCAAGACAGCTAACGTGCTTCAGGCTGTGTGGTTCGGCAAAGCAGTGATGGCTGTAGATACGCATGTCTATCGGGTGGCACATCGATTGGGACTGGTTCCAGCTACTGCTAACACGCCTCTGAAAGTAGAGGAATATCTCGAAAAGAGCATTCCCGAAGAAGACATTCCACGGGCTCACCACTGGCTTTTGCTCCATGGTCGCTATGTGTGTCAGAGTGCCAAACCCAAGTGCGATAAGTGCCCATTCAATGAGATTTGCCCGAAACTGTTAGAGGGTAGTAAACTTGAATAAATCATTTAATAAGAAGAGATTAAATACATGGATATTAAGCTGATAGAGAATTTTCTTTCTGAGGTAGCAGCCAACAATAACCGGCCTTGGTTCCAAGAGCATAAGGCTGAATATGAGCGAGCCAAGAAAGAGTTTGAAGATGGGGTAGAGGCCTTCATCAAAGAACTCTCGACCTTTGACCCGGAGATCTCTCATCTCACGCCGAAGGACTGCTGCTACCGTTTCTATCGTGATATCCGTTTCTCTCCCGATAAGTCACCCTACAAGCGCCACTTCGGAGCTTATATCTGTGCACACGGCAAGAAATCGCTGCGTGGAGGTTATTATCTCCATATCCAGCCAGGTCACTGTCTCCTCGCTATAGGTTCCTACTGGCTCCCGACGAATATCCTCACGGCGATGCGCAATGAGATCATGGGAAACATCGATGAATGGCGCCGCTGTGTGGAGGACGGAAAGTTCATCCATTACTTCGGTTATCCGAATGAGACCACGTGGGAGGGCGAGTTCCCGACAAGTGACAAAGGTTTTGGCATCAGTTGTCTGAAGAAAGCACCGAAAGACTTTCCGAAGGACTACGAGTTTCTCGATTATCTCAAGATGAAAGACTATTGTGCGTGGCACAGTGTCGATGACAAGTTCTTCGCGGATAAGGACTGGACCAAGAAAGCCGCAGACATCTGCAAGGTAGCGAAGCCCATGATGGACTTTGTGAACGGTGTCGTGGATGATTATGAATAAAATTTGTAACATTGTAACATTGTAACATCGTAACACGTAACATTAAGCACTTTACAATAAACAACTAATAATCCATTAATCTTCAAAGACATGAAACATTTTCTAAGAGACGTATTCGTGGTCATCGTCGGATTGGTGATCTTCAGTGCGGTAGCCGCATGCATCGGACTGATGGGCATCGTAGGAACGATGGCATCATCTGGTTCATCTGCAAGTGTACAGGATGGCAGTGTACTCGTACTTAACCTTCAGGGCACTCTACAAGAGCAGGGTTCTGATCCTACTCCACGAGACATGGTCCAAGGCAACACTGAGGGTACCCCCGGACTGACCGATATGCTTTCCGCTATCAAGAAAGCCAAGACGTCAGATAAGATAAAAGGTATCTATATCGAGTCGAACGGTATGGACATGGATATGTCTCAGGCTCAGGAACTGCGCGATGCCATCGTCGATTTCAAAAAGTCGGGAAAGTGGGTCATCGCCTATGGAAAACTTTATGGCACGCTTGCCTATTATATTGCTTCTGCAGCTGATAAGGTGTATCTGAATCCCGCAGGAATAGTTGAATGGGAAGGAAACGGTTACAGTTTACCCTTTGTCAAAGGCCTATACAAGAAGATTGGCATCAATGTCGTTCCTTTTAAGTGTGGTAAATATAAGAGTGCCACAGAAATATTTACAGAAGACAAAATGAGTGACCCGAGCCGTGCTCAGTCGCAACGATTTGTTGATTACCAATGGAATACGATCGTTGATGCTGTATCGAAAAGTCGCGGTATCAGCGTGAAAGATCTTAATAACTATGCTGACAACGTTGTCACATTAAGCATCCCGCCAACATTCGTAAAAAGTAAGTTTGTCGATGGACTGCTTTATTATGATGAGATAAAAGATGTCATCAAGAAAAAGCTCGGCATTGATAAAGACAAGGATATTCCTCAGGCAACTGTCGCAGACATGCAATCGATTGATGAGGATACAGAAGGCGATGAGGTCGCTGTCTATTACGCTTCCGGAGAAATAGTGGAGAAAGTTCCACCACAGAATGCATTCATGCAAGCAGAATATATCGTTGGCGATGATGTCTGCAAAGATCTGAACGATTTGGCCAAAGACGATAAGGTGAAGGCTGTTGTGCTTCGTGTCAACTCTCCTGGAGGAAATGCATTTACAGCTGAGCAGATCTGGCATGCTATAGAAATGTTGAAGAAAGCAGGAAAGCCTGTTGTAGTATCAATGAGCACCTACGCAGCTTCCGGAGGTTATTACATCAGTAGCGCTGCCAATTATATCTATGCTGAGCCAACTACGATCACAGGATCAATAGGTATCTTTGGAATAATTCAAGATGCAGAGGGCCTCGATCAGAAACTCGGTATTACTTACGACGGCGTAGGAACAAATAGAAACAGTAACTCTATTGTGCCATCTTATTCTGGACTTTGGTTAGCCCATCCATTGAACGCAGAGATGAGCGCAAAAATGCAGGCACATATCAATGAAGGCTATATGCTTTTCAAATCTCGCGTAGCTGCTGGACGTAAGCTGTCGATGGCTGCCGTGGAAGAGCGTGCGCAGGGCCATGTATTCGTAGGTGCTGATGCTTTGAAACTGAAGCTCGTCGATGGTCTCGGTGGACTTGATAAGGCTGTGGCGAAAGCTGCTCAGCTCGCTAAACTGAAGAAATATCATGCTGAGGACTATCCAGAGCAGAAGAGTTTCATTGATCAGTTGCTGGATCAGACAGACAAAGCAAAGGGTACCAAGCTCGATGAGCAACTGCAGTCTATGCTTGGTGTCTACTATGCACCATTCATGCTTCTAAAGAGCGCTGAGGCTATGGGACCGATTCAAGCCCGTCTGCCGTATATCATAACGAAAAAGAAATAATTATTGCCTATGGAGGGTGACCTGATAAAGATTCACGAGTGGCTCTTGCCTTTGAGCTGGCTCTACGGCGCAGGGGTTCGACTGCGCAACTGGCTGTTTAACGTAGGTCTGCTGCACCAGCAGACTTACGATATCCCTGTTATCTCAGTGGGAAACATCACGGTGGGAGGCACGGGGAAGACACCGCATGTAGAGTATCTCATACGCCTCTTGAAAAACGTTGCTAAGGTAGCCGTGTTGTCAAGAGGCTATAAGCGCAAGAGCCATGGTTATGTCCTGGCGGATGCTGACTCAACAGTAGCGGATATCGGAGACGAACCGTTTCAGATGAAGCAGAAGTTCAACGATATCTATGTGGCTGTGGATGCCAAGCGCCGGGAGGGTATAGACCGACTGACGCACGACGAAGAGACCCAAGACGTGGATGTCATCCTCCTAGACGATGCTTTTCAGCACCGCTATGTGAAGCCGGGAATCAACATTCTGCTCGTCGATTACCACCGACTCATCATCTATGACAAGCTTCTCCCCACAGGCCGATTGCGTGAGCCTCTGTCGGGGAAGCGCAGAGCCGACTTTGTCATCATCACGAAATGTCCGGCAGATCTGAAGCCGATGGACATCCGCGTACTGACAAAGGCCATGAACCTCTATCCTTATCAGGAGCTGTTCTTCACGACGATGAAATACGGTGATTGCTATCCACTCTATCCGCAACAAGAGACTAAGCCATTGCAAGAACTAAAAGGCTTGAATGTACTGTTAGTCACGGGGATAGCCTCACCCGAGGAGATGAAAAATGACCTCCAGAATAAGTGTCGTTCCTTACAGTCGTTGACTTTCGGGGACCATCACGCTTTTACAGAGAAAGATGTGGAGAACATCAATGAGACCTTCGCCAACATGGAATCACCGAAAGTGATCATCACTACGGAGAAAGACTCTACACGACTGTTGCAGACCGAAGGGTTGAGCGAGGAAGTGAAGAAGGCGCTCTATGTCCAGCCCATCGAGGTGAAGTTCATGCAGGATCAGGAAGAAGAACTATTCAATAATAAGATAATAAGCTATGTACGAAAAAATTCAAGAAACAGCATCCTGGCTAAAAGAAAGGATGCCCGCCCATCCCACGACAGCAATCATACTGGGAACGGGCCTGGGACAATTAGCTTCAGAGATAACTGACACCACTGAGTTTGCATACAAAGATATTCCTAACTTCCCCGTATCAACTGTTGAGGGTCATGCCGGAAAGCTGATCTTCGGAAAGCTTGGCGGCAAGGAGATCATGGCGATGGATGGCCGTTTCCACTTCTATGAAGGCTACACGATGAAGGAAGTGACGTTCCCAGAACGAGTGATGTATGAGTTGGGAATCAAGACACTCTTCGTCAGTAATGCGGCTGGTGGCATGGATCCTTCGTTCAAGATCGGAGACCTCATGGTGATCGATGACCACATCAATCTCTTCCCCGAGCATCCGTTGCGTGGCAAGAACTTCCCCACCGGCCCTCGCTTTCCGGATATGCATGAGGCTTACGACAAGGGACTGCGCGATCTCGCTGATAAGATAGGTCAGGAGAAAGGCATCGACTTGAAGCATGGCATCTACGTAGGTGTCCAAGGACCAACCTTTGAGACTCCAGCCGAGTATCGGATGTATCGTCTCTTGGGTGGTAGTGCAGTAGGAATGAGCACAGTGCCTGAGGTCATCGTGGCGCGCCACTGTGGCATGAAAGTCTTTGGCATCAGTGTCATCACAGATCTCGGAGGATTCGACAAGCCTGTGGAGGTGAGCCATGAAGAGGTACAGGAAGCTGCCAACGCCTCGCAGCCTCATATGGCCGAAATCTTCCGCGAGATGATCCGACGTTGCGATTAAGACGACTTGATTAAGGCGTTGCATTAAGAAAAGATAAATATGGAGATAAAAGAATTGGGTGAGTTCGGCTTGATCCGCCGACTCACGAAAGATATTAAGCCGAAGAACGCTTCAACATTGAAAGGGGTGGGGGATGACTGTACGGTTCTCTCTTATCCCGACAAGGAGGTGCTCGTTACAACTGACATGCTCATGGAGGGCGTTCACTTCGACCTCACCTACAACAGCATGGCTCAGCTAGGTTATAAGAGTGCGATGGTCAACCTCAGCGATGTATTCGCTATGAACGGCACCCCACGGCAGTTGCTCGTCAGCATTGCCTTGGGCAAGCGCTTCAAGGTAGAAGACCTCGATGACTTTTATGCTGGTCTGCATGAGGCCTGTGATAAGTGGAATGTGGACATCGTTGGTGGTGATACCTGCTCGTCATTAACAGGTCTCGCCATCAGCATCACATGTATCGGTGAGGCGGCGAAAGAAGATATTGTGTACCGCAATGGAGCCAATGAGACAGATCTCGTATGTGTCACCGGAGACTTAGGTGCCGCTTATATGGGTCTTCAGCTGTTGGAACGTGAGAAGACTGTCTATTACAAACAGATAGACGAACTGAATGCAAAGATAAGAAAAGCACAGAAGGAAGGCAACGATGCGCTCGTAAAGCACTTGCAACAGGAGGGCATGAAGATCATTGATTTCCAGCCAGATTTTGCAGGGCGTGAGTATCTCTTACAGCGGCAGTTGAGACCTGAGGCTCGCGGTGACATCATAGAACTGCTGCATGAGAACAACATCCATCCTACAGCTATGATGGATATCTCGGACGGTCTCTCTTCAGAGTTGCTGCATATCTGTCATCAGAGTCATTGCGGATGCCGCATCTACGAGAAGAATATTCCTATCGATTATCAGACGGCAGTCACTGCCGAGGAGTTCAACATGAACGTCACAACGTGTGCTATGAATGGCGGTGAGGATTACGAACTGCTCTTCACTTGTCCGATAGGAGACCATGACAAGCTCGATGCGCTAGAAAGTAAGGGTATCAAGCAGATAGGTTATATCACAAAGGAAGAATTAGGTTGCCGCCTCATCTCTCGTGGTGACGGCAAAGAGTTTGATATTACGGCACAAGGGTGGAACCCGCTGAAATAGAAGCCTCTTCCCCGGCCCCTCCCCCGTAGGGAGGGGATGAGGAAGAGCTTATCTCAGATCAATCACATCCGCCTTCGGGAAATCCTTGGCATTGAATGAGAACTTACTGTTAGGCTGATTCTTAGCTACAAAATTATTCACGTAGATCGTTGTCCAGTCGTTGCCTTGGCGCATACGAACGACAGAAGGCTTATAAGATTTACTAATCGTGATATAAGCCTCGGGAACACTACGTTTCTTGTTCTGAGCCACCATGTGCACCACATAGTTACCACCTTTCGTTGTCATAGAGAGGTTGTAGCCGTTCTTATACATCGAGATGAACGTATAAGGATTCATGCTCATACGCTTAGCCTCATTTGGAGTAGAGATGTTCACCTCATTCGTCATCTTGAGGTAACTCCACTGCGTCTTACCGTTGTACCAGATAATGGCTTTCTTTGTGCGTGCCTGAAACATGTTACCTTTGATAGCGATTGTACCAGTCTGTGTACCCGTCTTCTTCCCGGATACCGTGAAGTCGGCCTGGGCACCACCTTTCCGCCCAACCACTGCAGCGGTCTTGTTCAACACTTTCATTGCTTGCTGACTGTTCTGGGCAAAGACACCCATGCAGAACAACAGCAGCATGTTTAATAACAAAGTCTTTTTCATAAAAGTCTTTATTTAGTTATCCTATATTATGCACCATGTATTTTATGCACCATGAATCTTTGAAAGCAGCACATTAAGACTGTTCTCATCCTGAATCATCACATCACGAGGCTTAGAGCCCTGTGCCGGACCCACGATACCAGCCTTCTCAAGTTGATCCATCAGTCGACCTGCTCGGTTATATCCGATTGAGAAGCGGCGCTGAATCATACTCGTTGAGCCTTGCTGAGAGATAACGATAGCGTGAGCAGCCTCGTCGAAGTAAGGATCGAGATTAGCAGCTCCACCTTCAATAGCACCACTCATGCCACCCTCATTGGGATCATCCGGCTCAGGGAGTTCCAAAGGATCAACTGGACCAGGCTGCGCAGCGACAAAGTCATTGACAGCCTCAATCTCCGGGGTATCGATGAATGCACACTGCACACGCACCGGCTCACCACCGCCTAAGAAGAGCATATCGCCACGACCCACAAGTTGCTCGGCACCCGTGCGGTCAAGGATCGTACGCGAGTCAATCTGCGAAGCCACGCGGAAAGCCATACGTCCAGGGAAGTTAGCTTTGATGTTACCCGTGATAATCTTCGTCGTAGGACGCTGGGTGGCAATGATCATGTGGATACCTACAGCACGCGCCAACTGAGCGATACGGGCGATAGGAAGTTCAATCTCCTTGCCTGCAGTCATAATCAGGTCACCGAACTCATCGATGACCACGACGATATAAGGCATGTATTCATGTCCATCGGTAAGACGAAGCTTATGATGAATGAACTTGTCGTTGTACTCGTCGATCTTCTTAACGTTCGCCATCTTCAGCAAGTCATAGCGATGATCCATGAGTTTACAAAGCGAGTTGAGCGTACGAACCACCTTCTGCACATCCGTAATGATAGGCTCATCCTCATTCTCCGGGAGACAAGCCATATAGTGAGGAGCAATCTTATTATAGATACTGAACTCCACTTTCTTCGGGTCCACGAGCACGAACTTCAGTTCGTTAGGATGCTTCTTATATAATAAAGATGTGATGATGGCATTCAAACCTACTGACTTACCCTGACCCGTTGCACCTGCCACCAAGAGGTGAGGGAGCTTGGCAAGATCCACCATGAACACCTCGTTCGTAATCGTCTTACCAAGAGCCATCGGAAGCGCCATCTTCGTAGTCTGGAACTTCTTCGTGTTTAGCACACTCTCCATGGAGACGATCTGCGGCTTCTTGTTTGGTACCTCAATACCAATCGTTCCCTTGCCGGGGATAGGCGCAATGATACGGATACCCAAGGCAGCAAGGCTCAAGGCGATATCAGCCTCCAGGCCACGTATCTTACTGATACGCACGCCTTCAGCCGGCGTGATTTCATAGAGCGTCACCGTAGGACCTACCGTAGCGTTGATCTTACTGATAGAAACACCGAAGCTCTTGAGCACCTCCACAATACGGGCGTTGTTCGACTTGATCTCGTCCATGTCGATGACCGGCGTGCTGTCGTATTTCTTCAGTAAGTCGAAACCCGGGAACTTATATTTCGTGAACGGCTCCCAAGGATTGATCGGCGTATCGAGGTCAACAGCCTGTGCTGCGACATCCTTCGTAGCTACTGCCTCCATCTTCGGTCTATCAACGGTCTCTGCCACCTGTTCACTCTTCCCCGCAGAAGCGGTCGTAGGAATCTCACTTGGAGCAGCCACAGGCTTCTTGGCTTTATCAAACTGAGAAAAGTCGGTGAGGTCCACGACGTTCGACTGACCTTCTTCCGGCTTCTCTTCGTCGTTAGACTCCTCATTATTATCTTCGGTGCTTTCTTCCGGAGCGCTGACAGCTTCAGACAGATCCTCGTCATTCGACACTGTGTGATTATTGACCGTGACCTTGACCTTATCGTTGAAATATTTCACCGGATTGAGGATCTTGCGAACGACCTCTATCGTCTCATGACTGAGATAGGTAAGGAATGCAATAGCTGTAATAATAAGCAAAGCGATGAGTCCGGGAGCGCCAATGACATCCTCAATACGCTCAACACAGAACAAGCCATGCATGCCACCGGGATTATATACCTGGTCACCCATGAACGGAGAAAGGAACTTAGCAAGACAAACGGAGAACCATATCATGGCAAACGCCATGCAGAAGAACCATTTCAGAAGGTTCACCGAATAAACGCGCATCAGCTTCAAAGCAGCAAGGATGAGAAAGGCCGGAATGAAGAAAGCCGGCAAACCGAAGTTAACCGTAATGAGAAAATACGCCACGATAGCTCCCAACGAGCTGCACACATTGTTGAACTCGTGATTGGTATTGAGAAAGTCAGCGGGCTTTAAGGTCTCCAAGATACTCTGGTCAGCAGCTCCCGTAGCCAGATAGCTCGCCATGGCGATAATCAGATATACTGACACCGCCAAAAGGATAAGGCCAATGAAGAAATTGACCGTGTCATTCTCAAATCTGTTCCTTATGCCTACCGCCTCTCCAAAAGATTTAGGCTTGGTATTTGAACGTCTCTTAGTCATCTTTTTGATTTTACCGTGCAAAAGTACCCTTTTTATCGCTAATCGCAAAACTTACCGCCTACCTTTTTTAATATTTAGCGCTTAGAAACGCATACCGCCATCTTGTCAATTATTCTGCCAATATGTCATATCGGCTTGTTTGGTCTATGCTTTGATGATGGAAGGGCGTAAACATTAACTTAGAAAATAAGAAAGGAAGATAAGATATGACATTCGACAAATTTACAATCAAAGCTCAGGAAGCCATCCAAGAGGCTGTGAACACAGCTCAGATGGCTCACCAGCAGGCCATCGAGCCGGTGCACCTCCTGCAAGGTATCATGCAGAAGGGGCGCGACGTGACGAACTTTGTGTTCCAGAAACTTGGCGTCAATGCCATGCAGATTGAGAACCTCGTACAGCAGGAGCTCAAACACCTGCCGCGCGTGGAAGGCGGTCAGCCTTACTTCTCCAACGACTCCAATACCGTATTGGAGAAAGCTGTGGAAGATTCTCAGAAGATGGGTGACGAGTTTGTTTCTGTGGAACCGATCCTTCTGGCTTTGCTTCAAGTCAACACCACCGTCAGTCGTATCCTCAAAGATGCAGGCTGCACGGAGCAGGAGATGATGAAAGCAATCCAGGAACTGCGCCAGGGACAGAAAGTACAGAGTCAGAGTGCTGACGACAACTACCAGGCGCTCTCTAAATATGCCCGTAACCTCGTAGACGAAGCCCGCCAGGGTAAACTCGACCCGGTCATCGGACGTGATGAGGAGATACGCCGTGTGCTTCAGATCCTCTCTCGACGTACAAAGAACAATCCTATTCTGATCGGTGAGCCAGGTACCGGTAAGACCGCTATCGTTGAAGGTCTTGCTGAGCGTATCGTGCGCGGCGATGTGCCGGAGAACTTGAAGAATAAGCAGCTCTATTCGCTCGACATGGGTGCTTTGATCGCCGGTGCTAAATACAAAGGCGAGTTTGAGGAGCGCCTGAAGAGCGTTATCAAAGAGGTGACAAACGCCAATGGCAACATCATCCTCTTCATCGATGAGATTCATACCCTCGTAGGAGCCGGTGGCGGTGAGGGCGCCATGGATGCAGCCAACATCCTCAAACCTGCACTTGCCCGTGGTGAACTGAGGGCTATCGGTGCCACGACACTCAACGAGTATCAGAAATACTTCGAGAAAGATAAAGCCCTTGAGCGCCGATTCCAGACCGTCATGGTCGACGAGCCGGATGAGGCTGATGCCATCAGCATTCTCCGTGGCTTGAAAGAGAAATACGAGAACCACCACAAGGTTCGTATCACGGATGATGCCTGCATCGCAGCTGTGAAGCTCTCAGAGCGTTACATCTCTGACCGTTTCCTCCCCGATAAGGCCATCGACCTCATGGATGAGGCAGCCGCTAAGCTTCGTATGGAGCGCGACTCTGAGCCGGAAGAGCTCGATGAAATCGAACGCAAACTCAAACAACTTGAGATTGAGCGCGAGGCCATCAAGCGTGAAGGCGACCAGGACAAGATCAAACAACTCGACAAGGACATTGCTGAGCTGCAGGAGAAAGAGCACTCTTACAAAGCTAAATGGGAAGCAGAGAAAGGCTTGGTGAACAAGATTCAGCAGGACAAGCAGACCATTGAAAACCTGAAGTTCGAGGCTGAGAAAGCTGAGCGTGAGGGCGACTATGCCAAGGTTGCTGAGATCCGTTATGGCAAACTGAAAGGTTTGGAAGACGACATCAAGAACATCCAGTTGCAGCTCCATGCTACCCAAGGCGGTGACGCTCTCGTGCGTGAGGAGGTGACAGCCGACGATATCGCTGAAGTCGTGAGCCGTTGGACAGGTATACCTGTGACAAGGATGATGCAGAGTGAGCGCGAGAAGCTGCTCCATCTCGAGGAGGAGCTCCACAAGCGTGTCGTAGGCCAGGATGAAGCCATCAAGGCTGTGGCCGATGCCGTACGCCGCTCTCGTGCAGGCTTGCAGGATCCGAAGCGTCCTATCGCTTCGTTCATCTTCCTCGGTACGACCGGTACCGGTAAGACAGAACTTGCCAAGGCGCTTGCTGAATACCTCTTCAACGATGAGAACATGATGACTCGTATCGATATGAGTGAGTATCAAGAGAAGTTCTCGGTGTCAAGGCTCATCGGTGCACCTCCGGGGTACGTTGGTTACGATGAGGGTGGTCAGCTCACAGAGGCTGTGCGCCGCAAACCATACAGTGTGGTACTCTTCGATGAGATCGAGAAGGCACACCCCGATGTGTTCAACATCCTCTTGCAGGTGCTCGACGACGGTCGTCTGACGGATAACAAAGGTCGCACGGTGAACTTTAAGAACACGATCATCATCATGACGTCTAACCTTGGTTCACAGTACATACAGTCGCGTTTCGCAGACCTCAACGAGTACAACCGCGACTCTGTGATCAAGGATACGCGCAGCCACGTGATGGAGATGTTGAAGAAGACCATCCGTCCGGAGTTCCTCAACCGTATCGACGACATCATTATGTTCCTCCCGTTGACGAAGGATCAGATCGCCAAGGTCGTGACGTTGCAGATGAACCGTGTCGCCAAGATGCTGGAGCCGCAGGGCTTCACGTTGAAGTGGACACCCGATGCTATCGACTGGCTTGCTAATGTGGGCTACGACCCGGAGTTTGGTGCTCGTCCTGTGAAGCGTGCCATCCAGGACTATGTCCTCAATGACCTCTCCAAGAAGATTCTCGCTGAGCAGGTGCTTCGCGACAAGCCGATCATCATCGATGCCAACGACAATGGGCTCGTGTTCAAGAACTAAAAAAGCCTCTCCCCATCCCTCCCCAATAGGGGAGGGGGGAAGGCCTCTCCCCAGCCCTCAACAGTAAGGGAAGGGAGAAGCCTCTCCCCAGCCCTCAACAGTAAGGGAAGGGAGAAGCCTCTCCCCAGCCCTCCCCCGTAGGGAGGGAGTATAGACCGCAAAGGAGATTGCAGATGAAAAATCTGCGGTTTCCCTTGCGGTTTTTGCGTTTTAATAGTAACTTTGCGATTGGCGGACGCCCACAAGGGGGCGCACCGTGCAATGAAAAATATGAATCGGAAAATATTCTTTTCTCATAAGGAAGAGCTATGGAACTCATGGAGCCACGCCGGAGGTATCGCCCTCGGTGTGGTCTTCGGCATCATCTTCCTCGTCTGGTGCTTTCGCTATCACAACGGATGGGCCACAGCAGGCATCATCCTCTATCTCTTCGGCATGCTCTCGAGCTATGTCGCTTCCACCGTCTACCATGCGCTATCCGCGCGCTCGGTGTGGAAAGAGCGACTGCGGAAGTGGGATCATGCCGCTATCTACTGGCACATCGCCGGATCTTATTCGCCGATCACCCTCATCGCCCTGCGCCAACAAGGCTTGTGGGGCTGGGGGCTGTTCATCTTTGTATGGCTCTGCGCCATCGTTGGAACGATCATCTCTTTCCATCATCTTGAAGGGCATAGTAATATCGAGACATTGGCTTATATCGGCATGGGACTCAGTGTGCTCGTTGCTTTCAAACCTTTAATTGACTGTGTGTCAGCAAGTGCTGTTATATGGATCATTGCCGAGGGCGTGGCTTATATCACGGGAGCCTTGTTCTATACGCTCCACAAGCGCAAATACATGCACACCGTCTTCCATTTCTTCGTGCTTCTCGGCAGCGTGTGCCATATCATTGCCGTGTGGGATATATTGATGCAATATATCTGATAACTTCTATCGCTTTTGCTCTTTGCAGTGGCCGTGCCCCAGTGCCGGCCACCAACCCGGATGGCAATGAATTTTAATTACCCTGCTGATGGTGGCCGCCACTTAGGGCGGCCACTGCAACAAATACCATTTACGTGATGTTTGTGAACAACAAATAACATTGACCGACCTTAATGTGATTTGTGATTTGTGATTTTGTGATTTTTTCTTTCTCGTTCTTGATAGAAATCAGTACCTTTGCGTAATAATTTGCTAAGATGAAGATTTCTAAGAGACAATTCATACTATATTTCTTTGCAACGACGGCTTTTCTTGCGCTTATTCGGTTGATATTCCCTTCAATAGCCACCAATGGGCATGCTACGGAGGCCAAGAAAGACGATGAGACCATCACCGACAAGAGCACGCGAAAGATCGCTGCTGCGGCACCCGTACCTTTGGAGAACGGCGACATGCAGACGCTGTTCAAGGACAAGAACGGCAAGGCTGTGAGCAGCCGCATCTACAGTGTTCCAGGCTTTGAAGTTTCTTTCCCTGACCAAAATGACGTGCAGCTCCTCGCCGCTCAGAAGTGGGGTGTGAAGCCGGTGGCCGACAGTGCCGATGCTTCCCGCCATCTGTCTTCATTGGTCTATATCGGTTCCAATCCTTACTTCTACGTAGACCGTCTGCGCGACAGTTCCCCGTTCCTCGTACCACGAGCCGCCGTACTCCTTCAGGACATCGGCCGCAACTTCTACGACTCTTTGGTGGTCAAGCATATTCCCCTTCATAAGATTATCGTGACGAGTGTACTGAGAACCAAAGCTGACGTGGCAAAGCTTCAGAAGAAGAATGCCAACGCCAAGCAGAACAGTTGTCACCTCTTCGGCACCACGTTCGATGTGGCTTACAACCGCTACAAGACCGTGGAGGCTCCGGGAGAGCATCGGCGCGAGGTGAGAAACGATACGCTCAAATGGGTCCTGGCTGAGGTCATGCGGGACATGCGGGAAAGAAACCGGTGCCTGATCAAATATGAGGTCAACCAAGGCTGCTGGCATGTCACCGTGAAATAGAATCTGTCTTTGAAACGAAATAAATATGGAAGACAAAGACATAAAAGCTAAAGACAAGAAGGCAAACTATGTGGTTGGTCAGCGCCGAAATCATAAATCATTGCGCAAGTCTGAACTCGTTATTCTTCCGAGCGCTTTCGACACGAGGCTCTCTCTGCCGATGGCCCTGGGGCTGAAAGCCGGTTTCCCTTCTCCAGCAGAGCAATATGAGACAGAGCCTATCGACTTCAACAAGGATCTCGTTACCCATCCCGATACAACCTTCTATGCGCGTGTCATCGGCGACTCCATGATAGGCGCAGGCATCAACGAAGGTGATATCGTGGTCGTGGATCGCTCGTTGGAGCCTCACAAAGGCGATATTGTGGTGGGATTCATTAATGACGACTATACCATGAAATATTTTGACGACTCACACAAGGAGGATGGGTATATAGAACTTGTTCCCGCTAACAAGAATTATCCACACATCAAAGTCACGGAAGCTGACACATTCACACTGTGGGGCGTCGTACAATACACGATTAAGAACTGGCATAAATAAAACCTTATTAGGAACAATGGAGGGTAGATATTGGGTCTTGGTCGATGTCGACAACTGCTACGTCAGTTGTGAGCGCTCTTTCCGTCCGGATCTGAACGGAAAGGTCGTTGTCGTCTTGTCCAATAATGATGGGTGCGTGGTGGCCCGCAGCAATGAGGCGAAGAAGCTCGGCATCAAAGAAGGCACCCCTTTCTTCCAGTTGGCTCAGCTCTTCCCCGGCAAGGAGATCTACGCCTTCTCCTCTAACTATGAGCTCTACGCGGATATGACCCGACGGCTGATGAATATCGTGCGAGCTCACTGTCCTGAGTTTCATCGTTACTCCATTGATGAAGGCTTTTGCGTACTTGACGGCATGGATCATATGGATCTCAAGACATGGGGCGAAAACCTTCACAAAACCATTCTCCGCGGCTTGGGCATGCCTGTAAGCATCGGCATCGCCCGCACGAAGACACTCGCGAAAATGGCGAGCAAGTTTGCCAAGCGCTATCCGGGCTATCACCACTGCTGCATGATCGACACGGATGAGAAACGGCTCAAGGCACTAAGCCTCTTTCCTATAGGCGACGTGTGGGGCATCGGCAGACGGTGGGAATATAAGCTCCAGCAATATCAGGTGCAGACAGCTCTCGACTTTGCTAAGATGAGCCGCTCGTTTGTCCGCTCCTCGTTCAACGTCTTTGCCGAGCGCACGTGGATGGAGCTCAACGGACAAGACTGTATCCCCATCGACGACATGGAGCATGTGACGAAAAAGAGCGTGTGCACCTCCCGCTCCTTTCCGAACATGCTCACAGAGATGAACGATATCCGCACCCATGTGGCCAACTACGCCGCCCGATGCGCTGCCAAGCTCCGCCAGCAGCACAGTGTGGCGGGCTTCGTGAGTGTCTTCATCGATACAAACCACTTCCGCGAGGATCTGCCGCAGTATGGTATGTATAAGACGAAACGACTGCTCACACCCTCGAACAGTACGCAGACCATCGTCGATGCGGCTATCGACTGCCTCAAGCGGGCGTATATCGCAGGCTTTCAGTATAAGCGTGCAGGCGTGCTCGTCATGGATCTCTGTCCGGACAATGCCATTCAGACGAACCTTATCGACTTCCATGCGGCTAACTACGCGAAGATGCGGAAGGTGGATGAAGCTATCGACAAGATCAACCGCATCCAGGGCAAAGAGACGGTCGTGCTCGGATCACAGCAATACACGAAGAAAGGTGGGAAAGGCAAAGCCGGCCATTTTGCGGATGCCATCAAGCGGGACCTCAAAAGCCCATGCTATACTACGAGGTGGTCGGACATCATCAAGGTGAAATAATCAAAAAACAACAATATGCAAGACAAAGAAAAAGAAACCGTACAGCTCCCCGACAACGCGTTCCGCGAACTGAAGCCGGGCGAAGAGTACACGCCTATCATGCGACCCGACAAGGTCTATCCTGAGGTCAACGCATGGTCGGTGACGTGGGGTATCGTCATGGCGATGCTCTTCTCCGCCGCCGCAGCCTACTTAGGACTGAAGGTCGGCCAGGTGTTTGAAGCCGCTATCCCAATCGCTATCATCGCCGTGGGCGTGAGCACAGCCGCCAAGCGCAACAAGGCGTTGGGTGAGAACGTCATTATCCAGAGTATCGGTGCCTGCTCGGGTGCTGTGGTGGCCGGAGCTATCTTCACGCTTCCCGCCATCTACATTCTCCAGGCTAAGTATCCGGAGATGACCTCCTCGTTCATGAAGATGTTCTTCGCATCAGCCTTAGGCGGTGTGCTCGGCATCCTCTTCCTCATTCCTTTCCGTAAGTATTTCGTGAGCGACATGCACGGCAAGTATCCTTTCCCGGAAGCTACGGCCACCACGCAGGTGCTCGTCTCCGGAGAGAAGGGTGGTGACCAGGCCAAGCCATTGCTCTTCGCGGGTATCATCGGTGGTCTCTACGACTTCATCGTCTCGACGTTCGGCTGGTGGAATGAGAACTTCACCTCACGCGTCATCGGTCTCGGTCAGGAGCTTGCCGACAAGGCAAAGCTCGTCTTCAAGGTCAACACCGGTGCAGCTGTGCTCGGTCTCGGCTATATCGTCGGACTGAAGTATGCGCTCTATATCACCCTCGGCTCACTGGCTGTGTGGTGGCTCATTGTACCGGGTATGTCCATCATCTTCCACGACCAGGTATTGAACATGTGGGACCCGACAATCACCGCTACTGTTGGCGCCATGTCACCGGAAGACATCTTCAAGGCTTATGCGCGCTCCATCGGCATCGGGGGTATTGCCATGGCCGGTGTCATCGGCATCATCAAGAGTTGGGGCATCATCAAAGGAGCCGTCAGTCTCGCTTCGAAAGAGCTCAAAGGCAAGAGCAATGCAGCAGCTACCGTGAAGCGTACGCAGCGCGACATCCCGTTCAAGATCATCGCCATCGGCTCCATCGTGACGCTGCTCATCACCTTCGTCTTCTTCTGGCTTGGTGTGATGCAGGGCAACCTGCTCTTTGCTGTCGTCGGCATTCTCCTCGTGACCGTCATCGCCTTCCTCTTCACTACTGTGGCAGCCAACGCCATCGCTATCGTAGGCAGCAACCCCGTCTCGGGTATGACGCTGATGACGCTGATCCTTGCTTCTGTCGTCATGGTGGCTGTAGGTCTGAAAGGTCCTTCGGGCATGCTCGCAGCGCTGATCATGGGCGGCGTGGTTTGCACGGCGCTGTCTATGGCAGGTAGCTTCATCACCGACTTGAAGATTGGTTACTGGCTCGGTACTACTCCCGCTAAGCAGGAGACGTGGAAGTTCTTGGGTACCATCGTCAGCGCAGCTACTGTTGTCGGTGTGATGATTGTGCTCAACAAGACCTATGGTTTCGCGAGTGGGCAGCTCGCTGCACCGCAAGCCAACGCTATGGCTGCTGTCATCGATCCGTTGATGAATGGAGTGGGGGCACCGTGGATCCTCTACGCTATCGGAGCTGTGATCGCTATCATCCTCGACCGCTGTCACATTCCGGCACTTGCCTTCGCCCTCGGTATGTTCATTCCATTGGAGCTCAACGTACCGCTTGTCGTGGGTGGCGCCATCAACTGGTTTGTCACGACACGCTCCAAAGATGCAGAGGTCAACAAAGCTCGGGGAGAGAAGGGTACACTCATCGCGAGTGGATTTATCGCCGGTGGAGCTTTGATGGGCGTTGTCTCAGCGCTGTTGAAGTTCGGCGGCATCGAGCTTTCTATTGCTGACCAGTGGTGGAGCAATCCGCTCTCGGAGGTTGCATCATTGGTGGCTTACATCTGCCTGATCTGCTACTTTATCAGAGCGACTCGGGTAAAGAAATGATTTGGGCTTTGTGATCGCTTGCAAAATTAGGAAAAATATCCCAATCTTGCAAGCGATCCATGCTATATAGACCCATCAATTTCCTAAGTTTCTGAATATTAAGCTATAAGAGGTACAAAGCTACTCTATGTTAGTTTTCCATGCGATAACAAAAAATCAACATATCTACAAATCTACAGTCTACAATAAGGTGCTCCACACCAGACAAACGGAAAATTCATTTTCGCGTACATCTTTATATTTTATATATTATAATATATATACTATTTTAATTTCTCTCTTATGAGCGCAGATAAGAATCGTTTCCCCTTATTCATGCTTGAAGCGAATATGAGAACGACCTTATTGTAGACTGTAGATTTGTAGATAAGTAGACTTTTTTATAAGGAATAATATCAATACCCAAGCTTATCTATGTTTCACGGCTATTACGATTCAACAGGAAACGCAATGCGATTCAACAGTAATCGCACTATGATTACACTTCAAACGTAGACATCGATGTTTCACGCAAAGACCTTCAGACAAAAGCAATCATAGGGATAATCATATAATATCTTAATATTTAAGAGTTTACAGAATAGTAACCGGCAATAGGAGTACAAACCTTGCAGCGTATCGATATTTTTCTTATCTTTGCACGCGGGTAGAGAAATTGTGATTAAGAGCATAAAAAGGGTTCTTCCGTTTTTTGGATTGATAGGGTCCCCGGAGGGGGCCAATTAGGTTAGCCCCAGGTGAGGAGCGTAGCGACGTAACCTGGGGTTGTATCGGGCGGGTACACCTGACCTGTCGGCCTCGGAGAGGGCGAACCTACAAAACTAGCACCATGATAGGTTCGCCCTCTTCGAGGACACCTTTCAACGAAAACGCCTCACACCTACCCCAGGTTACGTCGCTACGCTCCTCACCTGGGGCTAACCATGTTCAACCTCTTCGAGGTTGTGTGACCTCATCAACCCGAAAACCGGAACCATAAAAAAAGCAGGGGAACCGAAGTTCTCCTGCCTTAATATAGAAATTGTTGGGAAATCAAGCTTAGAGCTGAGGACCAGCAGCTACGAGAGCCTTACCAGCCTCATTGCCTTCGTACTTCTTGAAGTTCTTGATGAAGCGAGCAGCAAGATCCTTTGCCTTAGCATCCCACTCAGAAGCATCCTTGTAAGTGTCACGAGGATCAAGGATATCCTTGTTCACACCCTCGAGCTCTGTAGGAACAACGAAGTTGAAGTAAGGAATGGTCTTCGTAGGAGCCTTATCGATCTCGTGATCCAGGATACGGTCGATGATACCACGTGTATCGCGGATAGAGATACGCTTGCCCGTACCGTTCCAACCAGTGTTGACGAGGTAAGCCTTAGCACCGCTCTTCTGCATGTGGCGAACGAGCTCCTCAGCATACTTTGTAGGATGCAGCTCCAGGAATGCCTGGCCGAAGCAAGCAGAGAATGTAGGAGTAGGCTCTGTGATACCACGCTCTGTACCAGCCAGCTTAGCTGTGAAGCCAGAGAGGAAGTAGTACTTCGTCTGCTCAGCGTTCAGGATAGAAACAGGAGGCAGAACACCGAAGGCATCAGCGCTCAGGAAGATAACCTGCTTTGCTGCAGGACCCTGGCTCTCAGGACGCTGGATGTTCTTGATGTGGTAGATAGGATAAGAAACACGGGTGTTCTCCGTAACGCTCTTATCAGCGAAGTCTACATTGCCATCCTTGTCAACGGTAACGTTCTCAAGCAGAGCGTCACGTGTGATAGCGCCATAGATGTCAGGCTCAGCATCCTTATCGAGGTTGATAACCTTAGCATAGCAGCCACCCTCGAGGTTGAAGATACCCTTGTCGTCCCATCCGTGCTCATCATCACCGATCAGCTTACGCTTAGGATCGGTAGACAGTGTGGTCTTACCTGTACCAGAGAGACCGAAGAAGATAGCGGTGTTCTCACCGTTCATATCTGTGTTAGCAGAGCAGTGCATAGAAGCGATGCCACGAAGCGGGAGGAAGTAGTTCTGCATAGAGAACATACCCTTCTTCATCTCACCACCGTACCATGTGTTGATGATCACCTGCTCCTTAGAAGTAACGTTGAAGACAACAGCAGTCTCAGAGTGCAGGCCGAGCTCTTTCCAGTTCTCCACCTTAGCCTTAGATGCGTTGTAAACGATGAAGTCAGGCTCCTGCTCGAAGTCAGCCTCTGTCTTCGGACGGATGAACATGTTGGTCACGAAGTGTGCCTGCCATGCCACCTCCATGATGAAGCGAACCTTCATACGAGTGTCACGGTGTGTGCCGCAGTAACCATCAACGACATACAGCTTCTTGTTAGAAAGCTCATCCTGAGCGATCTTCTTCACAGCCTTCCAAGCCTCCTTGGTAGCACGGTGGTTATCGTTGTGATACTCCTCAGAATCCCACCATACGGTGTCGTGAGAAGTCTCATCGTCAACGATGAACTTATCCTTAGGAGAACGACCTGTGTAGATACCGGTCATGCAGTTCACTGCACCCAGCTTTGTCTCTACGCACTTGTCGTAGCCTGTCAGACCCTCTTTGGTCTCCTCGTTGAACAGCACCTCGTAAGAAGGATTGTACAGAACCTCAGCAGTACCTGTCTGGATTCCGTAGCTTGCTAAAACTGATTTATCAAACTTTGCCATTTTGTAAAAATGTATTAGTTATGAAAATAAATGTACTCTTTTTACGCAAATGAACTTCTTCGTTTGCGAGGGCAAAGGTAACAAAAAGCAGTTGCACGGCAAAGCAAGAAGTGCATTATTTTCCGCCAATCTAAGCCTTTTTAGGTTAAAGAAATAAAAAACTAAATTTCGCTATCCCGTTTTGTAATTTGCGGTTGGCAAAGAGTTGATAACTTTTCCATCTTTTCAACGCTGTATCGATGATTTTTCATACCTTTGCAGTGAAACCAACAAGAAAACAATATGATTGAAGTAATCAACATTTCAAAAGAAAACAGCATTGTCGGCGAATATATCGCAGAGGTTCGCGACAAGGATTATCAGAAGAACCGACTGCTCTTCCGCAACAATATCCGCCGAATAGGGTGGTATGAAGCTTTCGAAGTTTCGAAACGTCTAAGTTATGAATCGAAAGATGTGGTAACGCCTTTGGGCATTGCACGCGTCAATGTTCCTTCGGACAAAGTGGTGCTCGCAACGATCTTCCGTGCTGGCCTTCCTTTCCATGAAGGCTTCCTCGACGTCTTCGACCATGCCGGCAATGCCTTCGTCTCTGCTTACCGCGAGTACAAAGATGAGGCGCATCATGAGGTCGGCATCCATGTCGAATACCTCGCCACACCGTCCATCGACGAGAAAACACTCATCATTGCTGACCCGATGCTCGCTACGGGAGGAAGCATGGAACTTGGCTACAAGGCTTTCTTAACGAAAGGTACACCGAAACGTATCCATGTCTGCTGTGTCATCGCCACAGTGGAGGGTATCGACCATATTAAAAAGGTATTTCCCGAGGACAAGACCACAATTTGGTGTGCTGCCATCGATCCGGGCATGAATGAGCATAAGTATATTGTGCCGGGCTTCGGAGATGCCGGGGATCTGTGCTACGGGGATAAACTCTAAATAACAAATAATGAAAAAGAAGATCATATTAGTCACTGGCGCTACCAGTGGAATAGGCGAGGGGTGTGCACGCCGCTTCGCTGAAGGTGGTTATAACGTAATCATCACAGGAAGAAACGAGGAGAAGCTCAGTACGCTTAAAGCTGATCTTGAAAAGCAAGGAGCTGAGGTGCAGAGCTTAGCCTTCGATGTCAGGGACCGAAAGGAAGCTGTAGAAGCCGTGAACAGTCTTCCGGAAGAATGGAAGAATATTGACGTGCTCATCAACAATGCAGGTCTCGCACGTGGACTGGAGCCTGAATATCAAGGCAACTTCGACGACTGGGATCAGATGATCGATACGAATATCAAAGGTCTGCTGACGATGACACGACTCATTGTTCCCGGCATGGTAGAGCGTAATCATGGACACATTATTAATATAGGCAGTGTAGCTGGTGATGCCGCTTATGCCGGTGGCAATGTCTATTGCGCTACAAAGGCTGCCGTGAAAGCGATCAGCGACGGACTGCGCATCGATGTGGCTGATACGAAACTGCGTGTCACCAACATCAAACCGGGACTTGTGGAGACCAACTTCTCCAATGTCCGCTTCCATGGTGACACGCAGCGTGCAGATAATGTGTATAAAGGTATCACCCCGCTCACGGGCTCAGATATCGCTGATGTGGCATTCTATGCTGCTTCAGCACCCGAGCATGTACAGATAGCAGAAGTGCTCGTCTTAGCTACCCATCAGGCCAATGGAACGGTGATACACCGTGAGAAGGCTTGATGATTACTCTACCACGACCTTCTTTCCTTTGTGGATGTAAACACCCTTATGGGAAGGCTTAGACTTGCCGACCTTCTGTCCGTTCATATTGTACCAGTCGTCTGAACCGATGGACTTTGTGTCAACAGTTATAAACGTGACGGATGTCGGTGTCTGATAATGATCGTAGGAGAAGGGTACATCTTTCTTACTGCCCCAGATGTACTCTTCTAATCCCGGATAATCCACGAACGGATTGCGGTTATTCTGCCAAGAATAGATACCTGCATTGCGGTCAATCTCCTTCTGACTCACAGCATCTTTCTCCGACCATTCCATCAGCATTTTCTGCTGCCAGTCCTTGTAAGGCTGATAGGAGTCTTTCTGCAAGATAGCCGATTGCGACCACCCCGTGATCTTATCCTCATAGGCCGTAGCCATATAAAAGTAGATACGCGCGAAGTCACCCTTGTATTCGTCGTTAGGCTCAAAGACGACACCCGTATAGCCTGGGTAAGTGCAGGAACCTAACTTGCTGAAGCCATTCTTCGACTTATAGGTTTCGCCCTTTGTTTCTCCAAAAGGATAGTTGCCGCGGCGGTTGTTTACATATGCATCAGTAGGTACAAGATGCACAAGGTCGGTATACATCGGGGTAGCTTCCTTGAACCAGCTTTTCGGGAAGGAGTGCTCGCGATTATAAACATCACCTTCCTTATTGTAGTTACCTGCTTGATCCGTGCCAAAGGTAAAATTGGTTGCATTGGAATACATATCCCAGACCTTGCCGTCAGCGCGTTTATCTGTTGTCTTGAAGGCTGACCACAGTTGTTTGTATGTCAACTGCTTATGCGTCTTGATAATATTGAACATCGCAGTCTTCAGTGCCTTACCTTTAAGTCCGTCAGCACTCTTGTAATAGGTTCCACTATTGTTCGGTCCCTGTGCAAAGAGGCTCAGGGTGAGGAAAGGGAGAAGGAGCAGCAGCCCCCAGCATTTCAGATTCGAATTCTTCATGTCAAAAAGTTAAGATATAATACTACGCAAAGTTAAGATAATCAACTGAATTATGCAAGGAAATAATCCGAAAACTTTCGTTCTGTACAGTTGAATCTAATTCTTTTGTTTGTGGCAGTGCCTCGGAGAGGCACAATCTTTAATAACCCCAGACTAAAGGAGCGTAGCGACTGCAGTCTGGGGATTTTAGACTGTGCTCAGATACCTGAGTTCCAGCCTCGGAGAGGCTGAATGCGCCTTGGCGCGCTATGTTGACAATACGATCTTAAAACATTGCGCACTTTCGTGCAGTCTGCCTCTCCGAGGCAGGAGATCAGTCAAACACGCTCTCACAACAACCCCAGTCTGCGTCGCTGCGCTCCTTAGACTGGGGTTATGAAAAATTCAGCCTCTCCGAGGCTGTGAACCTTCATAAAGGGAGGGTAAGCAATGTCCAACCGTACAGCTCGAAAAAATTCTCTCTTCCGTTATCGGGTTGGTAGGAGAACAACCTCGAAGAGGTTAAGCATGGTTGGCCACAGGTTACGTCGCTGCGCTCCTCACCTGGGGCTAACCAAATTAGCCCCCTCCGGGGACCTTATCCGAGTTAATCGAAGCCGTTACAGATGTCTCAGCGTATGTCTTATCATCGGAATCGATAGCGCGAAGGCGCAGATGTCACTCCAACTCTGACACATCTCCACACCCATGAGGCCAAAGAAATAAGGGAGGACGAGAATGAAAGGAATGAAAAACAGGCCATTGCGCGCTGCGGCAAGGATATTAGCCGCCAAAGGCTTACGACAGGTCTGCGTGAGCATATTTCCGCTCATCGTAAAGACATTAAGCGGTAGGGTGCAAAGCTGCCAGTGCAAGGCCACAGTACCCACCGCGATCACTGCGGGATCATTGCGGAAGAGTCCAACGATATGTGGAGAAAAGATCCAACCCAATATGGCACAGCACAGCAGAAAGACAAAACCGACCTTCACCGTGAACCAATAAGCCTGACGCAAGCGAGGAAAGAGCTTGGCACCATAACAGAAGCCACAGACCGGCTGAAAGCCCTGGCCGAGTCCGATGACGAAAGCCATGATCATCATCGCTACACGGTTAACAATAGACATACCGGCAATGGCTGCATCACCGTAGGTGCCTGCCGCATGGTTGAGCAACATCACAGAGATACACATCAGTCCCTGACGGTTCAGACTGGGGCTGCCACCGTAGAATATCTCCTTCAGATTAATCCAGGTTGGGGAGAAATTCTTAAACTTGATAGCGATGCTCCCACCATGATAAGTCATGAAAAAGAGAATAACACAGCTCGTGATCTGTCCGATAACAGTAGCGATGGCTGCTCCACTGATACCGAGGTCAAAGACAAAAATCAGCAAAGGGTCGAGCGCTACATTCAGCACTGCGCCAATGACAATTCCTATCATGGAGTAAGCAGCATTTCCTTGTAAACGCAGCTGATTGTTCAAAGACAACGAAGAGGTAAAAAAAGGTGCACCAAGGAGAACTATTCCCAGATAATCCATCGTATAAGGCAAGATGCTCTGCGTGGAGCCGAGGAACAAGGACAGAGGACGAAGCAGAACCAAGCCAACAATCATGATCAGCACTCCCATGAGAAAAGAGAGGACAAAGCCCGTAGCCGCCATCTTCTCCGCATTGCCATGCCTCCGGGCTCCCAGCTCACGCGAGATGTAGTTGCCCGAACCATGCCCAAAGAAGAAACCGAAAGCCTGAACAAAGAACATCACTGAGAACACTACTCCGATGGCTGCTGTAGCCTGGGTGTTGATACGCCCTACAAAGAACGTATCAGCCATATTGTATAGACTGGTGACAAGCATACTAATGATTGTCGGAACAGCCATGGAAGGAATAACACGATGGATGGGAGCCGTCGTGAGGTAAGTGTAATTATCGTGATGGTGAAACATATAATATCTTAAACGATTAGCAAAGTTACGCGTTATAATTCAATCAAGCAAGGAAAAGGGATGAAAGTTTGATTAAATATTGTGATTGTTATTTTTAGGCCTAATAATGCAACAAAATGGAATATTTATGAGAAAAAGAAATATTTATTGCGATTTTTCTTGCATGATTGATGAAAGATTGCTAATTTTGCAAGCATAAAGGTTGTGTAAGGATATTATACAATAAGAGAGATAAATTCTTCAAGATTAAGGTATATTTATTTAAGGGAAAATATTATTGTGGAACTCTAAGAGAGAAAGTATGGGAAAAAAGTTCAAAATGCTTTTCACCGTCTTGCTGATGTCCACAGCTAATGCTTTAGCACAGGTCAGCGAGGTTTCGGGAGTAGTAGTAGCCGAGGACGACGGTCAGCCCGTTGTCGGCGCATCCATTCGCATTGAAGGTACAAAAAGCGGTACCGTAACCGATGCAGATGGAAAATTCCACTTGTCTAACCTTCCAGCTAATGCCAAGACGATTGTAGTCAACTACTTAGGCATGAAAGGTCAGCGGCTCACCATCAAACCTACGATGAAGATTACACTGTCGTCAGATTCGAAGAATCTTGATGACGTCATCGTCGTGGCTTTCGGTAAGCAGAAACGAGAGAGTTTCACGGGTTCCGCAGGAGTTATCAAAAGTGCAGATATCACCAGCCGCCAGTCGAGCGACGCTTTGGAAGCCATCAATGGTAAGGTAGCAGGTGTGCAGATGGTTGAGAGCAATGACCCGTCAGCCAGCAATCCCACGATTCGCATCCGTGGTGTGAGCAGTATCAACGCTTCGAGCGCACCACTTATCGTCCTCGATGGTCTGCCTTACTCAGGCAACTACAGCGACATCAACCCGCAGGATATCGAGAGCATCTCCGTGTTGAAAGATGCTGCCTCCAACGCTCTTTATGGTGCACGCGGTGCCAACGGTGTCATCATGATCACTACGAAGCATCCGCAGAAAGGTCAGGCACAGATCACGTTTGATGCTAAGTGGGGCTCCAACTCCAGTGCTTACGTCAACTACGATTATATCAAAGACCCAGCTCAATACTATGAGCTTTATTATAACGGCCTGTATAACTACTATACGAACGCTCGCGGTCAATCGGCTTACAACGCTTGGCAGTCGGCCAACAAGGCTCTGATCAGTGACCAGAACAATGGTGGTCTGGGTGAGATTATATACAGTGTTCCTTCAGGCCAGGCACTTATCGGTCAAAACGGTAAGCTCAATCCAAAGGCTACCCTTGGCAATATCGTAAGCTACAATGGCAATCAATACATGCTCTATCCCGACAACTGGCGCGATGAAGGTATCAAAACCGGTCTGCGTCAGGAATATAACATGAGCATCAATGGTGGTAATGATCAGTTTACGTTCTATGGCAGTGGCAGTTACCTCTCCAACGAGGGCACCACGAATGGCGCTAACTTCAAACCTGAGTTCGGGATAAGCTAAGTTTCTTGTACAGGCACGGAGTTTACTTTTACGGACGTGATGATTCGGTCCACAGCTATGCAGCTATGAACAACCTCTATTCATGTAAAGAAAGTTCGTTCCGCCTATTTTATAATTGGAAGGCAGTTGTCGTTGGCATCAATGCAGTAGTCTATGTTGATTGATGGTTTCTTCTCGAAGAAGCTGTATGCTACCAATACAGATAGTACATTCATGCAAAAATTATAGACGCTTCGGTGGCGGGAGTGTACCAATTGTGCCACGTTCTTGAGTTCGTCGTTTATTGTTTCTATGACAGATCTTTTGCGTAGCAATATCTTGTCATAAAGAGGCATCAGTTTATTCTTCATATTGCATTTCAGTCCCGTTACCAGGTTGATGCCGTCATTGAAAAGGCGATCGAACAACTTCTGAGAGATATACCCTTTGTCTGCAAACAAC
>Ga0256406_1002155_pt1 | contig 28880 bp, 23 predicted proteins | sample RumenRJG_03DNA_FD_185986 | JGI IMG/M metagenome (GOLD analysis project Ga0256406, IMG submission 185986) | Bovine rumen microbial communities from Lethbridge, Alberta, Canada - RJG_03 | ecosystem: Host-associated > Mammals > Digestive system > Stomach > Rumen | place: Canada: Alberta | collected... | reverse complement strand
GAGCTGAGATGCAGTTCTGGAACGCGGAACAGGCCCGCACGTTTCTGAAGGCATTGACACTCCCGTATTCATTTTCCTGCAAGGGCCATAACCGGACTCTAGGGTCGACCGGCGCCGGCTATAAGGTCAGACGCTATGACAGAAAGTATACAGTCTCGAGAGCGTGGCGGGAATTCTTCAATCTTGAGCTTCATACGGGGATGCGCCGCGGTGAACTGTGCGGCCTGCGTTGGTGTGATGTGGACTTTGAAAACTGTACGGTATCGGTCAACCAGGTTATCGGAAAGGTGAAAAATGGCTATATCATCAAGGAACCCAAGACGAAGTCATCCAGAAGAACGATCGCCGTATCGAAGGATGTGATCAATTCCCTGAAGGGATGGAAGAAGGAACAGATGGAAACGTCGATCGCCGTAGGAGATCTGTGGGCAGGGTATCGCGGAGCTGATTATGATCAGAATTTCGTCTTCACCAGTGCGGATTATCCCGGACATCCATTTTACCCGGATTCGGTCGGTGCGAAGTTCCATAAAATCATCAGAGATTATAATGAACAGTACAATGGCGATCTTCCGGATATCAACTTCCACGGAACGAGACATACATCTGCAACTCTGTTGATCTCAGAGGGTATCGATGTCGTCGAGGTCAGCCACCGCCTCGGACATTCCAAGACATCTACGACAGAAGATGTGTATGCCCACCAGCTGAAGCATGTGGATGAACACGTAGCAGACGTACTGGACGATATCCTGCAGCGGAAGGTCTAACAGAATAGATGAGACATTTACCCTATGGACCACTTTCACAACCTGAAGGTGGTCCTTTTTTTATTGAAGTCTGCAGTGAATGATACGGGGACACCTTTGGGAAAGCATGAAAAGAATCTATCGTAATATCTATTTTTCTTAGATACGCGATATTATATGCTTAGGATGCACACCGGAAGTAAGAGAAGGGTGGGCACTGATGAACACTGCAGAAGGCAGTCCGGAAAGGAAATGAAAATTGAAAAAACAGAATGAAAAGATGCCCCAGATAGAGGACTTTGATCATATTCTTGAGGACCTGTCACGGGATTATAACGATCCGGAAATTATGATTAAGGGATTCGGATACTTCCTGAAGCATTTCATGATGGAAGATGAGGATACCGTCCCGGATCCATTTGGGTGCGAAACAATATTCATCGAGAGTTTGCTTGCATGCGGGAATGATCAGTTCTATGGCGATTTTCCTCTGATTGCAAAGGACTTTTTTACACATGAGTACGCGAATCTGGAGAAGTATAAGAGAAGACTGTATACTGAAGATCCATTCAGATATATGGAACCGGAAAATGCATGGAGAGTGAAGGTACTGTATCTGATCCTGGAAGCATCGAATCAGGGGAGTACATATGCCAAAGGTCTGCTGATCAACATATACAGTACCTATTTCAGGCGTGAATATCGTCAGCTGAGAAAATTCAGGAAGGTTACGGAAGGTGATGTCAGATCTCTGTCAGGAGGCTATGAGGAGACAGACTTCAGCCCTATGACTATGGCGAGGATCCTTTGCATGGCGAAGGTGATGGATATCGAAATTGACGGCTCCTGTAATTTCATCTATGAGTTTTTCAATAAAGGCGTAAATGAATCAGAAAATCGGAAATTTCCTGAATATCCGCGATTTCCGGAAGACGCATTTGACAAAGCAGGAAATGAACTGCGGAAACTGTATTCGAGCATCAGAGATCAGAATAAGGCATTCCGAAGACTCGATAAATTTGTCCGTCTGGTACTGAAGGATGGCGGGCATCCGGATGACTATCTTAATATTACTGTCGAGTCGGATGAACAAAGAAGGATATATCTGCAACGTACAGTCATGCTGCTGAAACACGCATTTCCAAAGGATGAGATTCCAGGACCAGTATTTTCAGCAGATACTGTGCCTCTTTATGCCATGATCATGCACCTTATCGGAAATGTATTTGACGATCTTGGAATCCTGGAGGAGTCTGCGGACCAGGTCCTTGGGATAGACGATGGAGATTACTATGACAACTTTCCACCTTTGTTTAAGCCGGAGAAAACAAAAGAGATATCCCAGGAGAAGAAGATAGAACTTAAGCCTGCATCACCGGTCATACAGAAAGCAGATAACTCTGTAACGCAGGAGAAACTGATCGCGGAGATACAGGATCTTCAAAGCAGGCTGCATCAGGAAGAAGGACGCAGCACACATTTCCGGGAACTTTATAAGAAGGAGCAGGATGAAAGGCAGAACCTGGAAAAAATACAGAAAGAGTACGAATCAGACCATGAAGAGCTGGCTGCTCTTAGAGAGCATCTTTACCATCTGACAGAATATGATCAGGAAGTTCCGGAAGCTGACGTAGCCGGGATGGAAGATGCAATAAAAAACCTGCGTATCATCATCGTTGGCGGAAATGATAACTGGGTTAAGAAGCTCAGAAATGAATTCCCGAATTGGACATTTATCAGCCCTTCCGTTTCCGGCAGCATTGACGCTCACTTGGTTGATAAAGCTGACTATATATATCTCTTCACCGATACTTTAGGCCATACGAATTACTATAAGTTCATGAACGCAATCCGGGAGGCAGAAGTCCCCTTTGGATTTATGCACGGGGTCAATATAAAGAAGAACATCAGGCAGGTTTACGAAGACACACAGGGAGAATAACGGTTATGAGACTGCTTATCAAACAAAGGGTATTTGCTCCTGAAATAACAGCTGAACCAGATGTCATAGGAAATCATCTGATCAAGGTGAAAGTGTGATGATATTGTGAAATCGTCAGAAATTAGCACTCAACACTTGACAGTGCTAATAATTCGAGCTATAACGTAGCCAGAACGAAGGAGATGAAGGAAACAGTCGAAGGACTCACTGAGAGGGTCTTCGGAAGTTCCTCAGCAATCCTCTTTCGTATCACATAGAAACAGTAGTAGTTGAAAGTAACTGGAACCCGGAAACGAAAGCTCACGAGCACAACGGTTACATAGGTTTGATCCGAAAAGGATATTTCAGAGAGGAGAATGACTTATGTTGATGCCGAGTATCTTTAATGACAATCTGTTTGACGACTGGTTTGATGATGATTTCTCTATGCCGATGATTCCGGACATGAGCGATGTCGACAAGAAGCTTTATGGCGGCAGGGCAGCTCACGAAATGAAGACCGACGTAAAGGAAACCGAAAAGGGTTATGAGGTCGCAGTTGATCTTCCGGGATTCAAGAAAGATGATGTCACTGTTGAGCTGAATAATGGTTACATGACCATTACCGCTCAGAAGAAAGTCGATAACGATAAGAAGAATGAAGAGGGCAAATACATCCGCCGCGAGCACTACGCCGGCAGCATGAGCCGCAGCTTCTATGTCGGAGATCAGCTCACTGAGAACGACATTCACGCTCAGATGAATGACGGTATCCTGACCCTGCAGATTCCGAAGAAGGAAGCGCAGAAACAGGTTGAGGACAAGAGACATCTGGTCCAGATTACAGCGGCTTAAGCGCATGGTGAATAGCATAATTTCATATCGCGTACTAACATAACAGAACCCGGAGACTGAAGTTCTCCGGGTTCTTCCAGTATTTTGGGTATGTCGTCATACTGAAAAGAGGCAGCACCTTTCGATGCTACCCATGGTAAACTATAATCCGTGATTAGCTGAACACACTATCAATGGTATCAACGTTATACGTTGATCCATTGTAATTGATGATCAGGTCGTCGTCACCGTTATAGAAAGCATATTCTCCAAGCTCGGTAGAACCGCCATTAATAGTGACTGTCTGCATGCCATCGCTGTAGGCAAAAGACTCAGTGCCTGCAGTTAATGTAGTATCTTCAATATCGATGGTGGCAAACTTATTTCCAGAGAATAGGCTGTCTTTTCCGTTGACCGTGCTACCGGTGATGGTGAGAGCCGCATCATCACCAGTGTTGTAAACTGCGTAGGAACCAATGTTTACATTGCTATCTGCTATCGTAAGTTCTTTTACATCATCACTATATGCGAAAGCCTCGTCCTTGAGTGTGAAGTCGCTACCTGAGACATTAATAACATCGAATGCATTCCCAGAGAATACACTGTCTTTGCCATCTACAGTGCAGTTGGAAATTGTTAAAGTAGCATGGTGTCCCGTGTTATAGATCACATATTCACCAAATGCAACTGTGCTGTCTTCAATGGTGATGTCTTCTGTATCGTCACTGTACGCAAGGCAGTTGTCACCCAGATCAAGAATGCAGCGCTGCATAATAATTGATTTGCAGGCATTTCCTGAGAAACAGGATTCATCCCCTTCGATAGAGCTGTCCTGAACGGTGAGAACAACATCTTTACCGGAGTGATAGAGAATGTAATCGTCTGTTGTGATTGTGCTTCCGATGATGTTAACACTTTCCAGATCATCATTATATGCGAGAGCGTTAGAGCCCATTGTAACGGTTCCACCGTAAATGTTGACTGTAGGAACCTCGCATCCTGAGAAAGCACTGTCTTCCAACTCAATTGTCAGATTTGGGATGGTGAGACTGTTGAGCTTCTTACCATAGAATGCAGATTCCTTTACAGAAGTAACAGTATCGCCGGAAGGACTCTTCTCTGGGAGCACAAGATCAGTCTCTTCACATCCTCCTACTCCTGCAATACTGCAGGTTCCATCCCCATTGCTTTCAAATTCAAGTGCGTCTGATGGTGCCAGGTTAGAAATCAGGCTTTGAACATCTACTGAAGAACTCGGGCCTCTGTCTCCTGTAGTTGCTGTAGATGGGGTAGATGCCTCGGTTCCTGCTTCTGCTGGAACTCCAGTCTCCTGATTTCGATTCTCGATTTCCTCCTGAACCGATTCCAACAAAGCATTGAGTTCGTCATCGGAATATCCACTCAGATCAATATCTGATGCGAAGGCGGAAAAGCTGAACGCCAACAAACTTGCCAGTAACAATGACAGACCACTACGTATTTTTTTCATCTCTTTCTCCCTCTTGATCTTGCCGTGAAGCAACAAACTTCCTTTATTAGGATATCACAATTGTCTAAACAAATAAATGATAACATCTGAAAATTATGCATTCTGCATAACCTTTTGTTATTAATAAGAAGGTGTATCAGAATGGCTTTGGTAGTACCTTCATCAGCAAACAGTGCTTGTTCGCTGATGAAGAGGGTACTCGTAAATCAGTAATTGGTCAGTGGACCTGATTTAACAGACTGGCAATCTGCAGCCCTAAAGCACTTTATGCTGCAGTAACCTGGTACGCTTTAACTTTGATAGCGTAAGCTGTAACGCCTGCAAAACATATTGAGATGGCGGTAATGGCAGCTGGCCACCCTTGTAGACTAACTTCGAAGTGAGAGTTTTTCAGAACAGTGGGCAATGTGTCTACGATTTCGATCAGCTTGTTCTCCATAATAGATCCTCCTTGCTGTGTGCTTTGTTTTTGTGACTATATGGTATATCAATTGAAAATAGAATATAAGAAGTATGTAATTAAATTTCATGGCCCCTTTTGATACGATGATTTAGGTGATATCATAAAAATATATGGGATTTAACGACCCCTAAAAGGGGATGTGAAAAACGATGAGGCGAGATTATCATGGATAAGATTAATATTTATGTTCCGGAGAGCGTTGGCCGGATTTTGAACAGCGATGCAAGTTTGTTTGAAATATTCAAACGTGATGGTCGGACTGTCAACAAGAACCGATTCCTGGGTATGTTAATCACAGGGTATTATGACCAGTATGTTGCGGAGTATCAGGAAAAGTATGATGCAATACTGAAAATCATGTCAGCTGTAAAACCAGATGGTAATAGGAGACAGATGGCAGATGAAATCCTGAAGAAGGTTATCCTGCCTGAAGTGCCAGCAAGAAAAGGGAAGAACCCACAGAAGCTGTCTCTGAAGCCAACGAAAGATACCGAGAGCTTGATCATCAAAATTATGAACGATTTGGGAAGTAGCGACTACATTTCGCAGTATTTCTGCAGACTGTTTATAAGCTACTGCGAAAGGCCGCTGAGCGACAGGGAACGAATTATATTTCGAAACAATTATGAAATTCTGACTGCCGCATGTGAAACAGCTCATCCGATTGCTTTTACGACAATTTGGAATAAAGAAGTCATTCACGAAGTCGTCCCATATAAAGTCGTTGTCGGGCAAGGGGAGATGTTTAATTACCTGATCTGCGCAGAGCGAAATGTCAAGACAGGAGAGCAAGAGACGAAGAGTTACAGACTGAATAGAATCACGAATCTCAATTACAGTAGCAAAATGGACGCTATATCAGGATCTGTTAAAGCATACCTAGACATGATGCTCAAGTATGGCCCACAATATGCAATAAACGATAATGAGGAAATCTGTGTAAAGCTAACAGACTACGGTGAGAAGTCATATAATAGAATATATTATGGCCGACCCATCATTGATCATATAGAACATGATGGACCAATTCACTATTACTATTTTAGTTGCGCACAGGATCAGATCTTCCTGTACTTTCGCAGGTTCACAGGTAATAGCGCGGAGATAATGAGACCGGAAAAATTACGCGAACGAATGAAAGAATTTCATGAGAAGGCCTTATGCATATATGAAAGAGAGAAATCATGAAAAGAATATTTGATATGATTCGAAAAGGCTCAAAGTACATTGTGAGAGAGAATCTCGGAAGAGCTTTTGATAAATATGTCCAAGATGATAAAGAGGACTACTATTTACTGGTTCCCAATATTCATGTAATGGATCGCAAGAGTCTTAATAGAATATTTGAGAGATACTATATTCATGAAATCTTTGATATAGCAAATTGTTATTTAGGATCTTTCAATGAACCATTCATGTATTGGCATTTATCCAAGCATCCTCGCAGTGAAATTTATGTGGCAATATTCTATGGATACGCACATCCATACAGGGATAATGAAGCAAACGTAACAGGAAAACTGCGTATACCTGATAAATATAATGAAAATTATAAAGCCTATATTGCACTATTAGAACAATGGGTTAAGACTGGAATAAAACCAGAGAATGAAAAAGGGATGAGCGAATTCCGCATTATTGATGAAAACGAATTTGATTATACAAAACCTTATGCAAAATATTATTGTAGAACAAATGATAAACTGAGATTAGTACTTCGAAGCGCAGAAATAGTTCCATTGAAAGAATTAGCGGATGTTATACATGTATCATTAGCAAATCATGGCTTTGATGCTACACGAGTAAAAACATTGGATCCTAACAGGGCGCCTTCCTACCCATATGATCCGGAATTGCAGGCAAAGGAAGGATTTATATCTACTGAGCGATTGCACAAAGGTGATTTAGTTGAACAGGGTTATAGAAAGTTTTTCTTACTTGATAAAGAAACCGATTTTGACTTATATGCTCCACCAGGGCGATCTGTAATAAGGGCGAAAAAGGTTTGTCCAGAGTATTTGTATCTCTTTTTGAATAGTCAAATTGCTAAACAAATGTTACATGTTTTTAAAGTCCCATTGGGAGATTTTTCATCCACAGATCTCGTCGGGTCTTTAGAAGACTTTCCAATTATTATACCGAAAGAGGGAGAGGAATTTTATAAATCAGAATTTTTGAAATTATCAGCCCCAAGTATTCGTACGTATGAGATACCTAACAAAATTTCAGCTCCCAATTCTGCAGAACAGGTATTAGCTAAAGAAATAATGGAGAAGATAAAGCTTAATAACGATATACTACTAAAGAAGCAGATAGATGAAGATGTCGCAGAATTAAATACTTGCTTTTCAAATGGAGCATATAAATCAACCCTGATTCTGGCTGGCTCTATTATGGAAGCCCTTTTGATTGATTGGCTATCTGAAATTAGAGGCGTTAATTACTTTGAAGTAACATTAAGAAAGAGAGTATGGGATAAGAGCAGAAAATGCTATGAGCAAGATGAAAATGGTAACTACATCTACCGAGATAATACAAGAGCAGATTTAGCAGATTACATAGATGAGATAAAAGATATTAAGCGACCTCAGTGGATGGAGGAAGCGCAAGAAGCACATTTTATTCGCAATAAGAGAAATCTTGTCCACGCCAAATTGTGCTTGAAGCAAAATGCTGATATCAATGAAACTACCTGCAGAGATGTGGTTGATTATCTAAAGAACATTATTAGCTCAAGATGGCAATAATAGATTTTAATGCATGATTGATATTCCGTACGTGTTGATAGTTACAAGAAACTAGTCTACATGACGAGTGTGCAAATAGGCAACCCTGACCGCCACACTCGTGTGTGGAGGTCAGCAGTTCAGAAAAACAAAATTGCATTATTCTGCTATAAGCACGCACCCACTGGATTTTATCCCGTTGTCTAAGAACTGTCTAAGAATAGTATGTATATACCCCCCATTAATTTGTTTACGATAAAGGATCAAAAGTGACGGAATTCCTTAAGTATGGGCACTTTTCATGAGAGACACCCGGAACTGATGTTCGAAAATTTGCGCTTGGTAATGTGGAGGTCACCAGTTCGATTCTGGTCAGCAGCTCATCCCGAAAAGCTTGAAAAATCAAGCTTTTCGGGACTTTTTTTATGCCTGGAAAAGTGGCCGTCTGGGACCGAAAAAGGGCATTTGGCTAACGTTTGGCTAACGTTTTTTGAAAAATAAAAATTCCGTCACGATTTGACACGAAAAAAACCTGTACAATCCTATCAAAAAGTAACCCAACTTCAAAAATCAGCTATTCAAATATTTTTCCTGATCCTCCCAAAATCCCATGCCATTGGCAGTACAGGCGGACAGCTATCATTCTAGAATTAAGTTATCAAATGAAAAGAAACGAGCTTATACAGTCTTCGGCCGGGAAGCACCGAACATTACTTCGAACTTATTGTGGTTACCTGTTCATGACAAAGGAGGACACAGGTTATGAGAAAGCATGTAGCAGCACTGGCAATAGTCGCAAGTATGGCATTGGGTTTATCAGCATATGCCTCTGAAACAGACATCGATGGCATGAGCCTAGATGAACTGAAGACGGCATACACCCAGCTTGAGTCAGAGAAGACGCAGATCGAATCCGAGAAGAACCAGCTGGAATCTGAGAATGCTGATCTAAAGGCTCAGATTGAAAAGTTGACATCTACCGAGGCAGAGACAGAACCGTCCACAGAGATAGTCGGGACACAGTATACAGACAGTGCGACAGTTCAGATCGTTCAGAAAGCTCTGAATGATGCAGGGTTTGACTGCGGTACTCCGGACGGCAAGGCAGGATCCAAGACGGTTGAGGCATTGAAAGCATACCAGAAGTCCAAAGGAATTAACGTCAACGGAGTCATCACGGACGAGCTCCTCGATGCGCTTGGCGTAGCAGATCAGGTAAGCGACGCGGCAAAGCAGGAGGCGGCAAAGGCTGAATACTCGACAGATCTTTCTTATAACACCATCGCACGCGATTCTTCCAGCTACAAGGGTCAGAAAGTGAAATTCAGAGGGAAGGTCCTTCAGGAAGGTGCAGCTGATGACACAACACATTACATCCGTTTCGCAGTCGACTCCAATTATGACACAGTGATATTCGTCACTTATTCCACAGACCTGGTTTCTGCCAGAATCCTGGACGATGATATCCTGACGATCTATGGAACTGTGGTTGGGGATTATTCCTATGAGGCCGTAATGGGAAATGAGATTACACTTCCTTGGATAAACGCTGACATTATTGATACCAGCGAAGTGAACATGAGTTAACATTCGAAGAATTGTACATTGATAATATGGAAGGGCCGTAGCTACGCGGCCCTTCTTTTATCAATGTCATAAGTCAGTATGGTAAGATTACTTGTATAGACATTGGCTCCACCCGGAATTAAAATGTAGTAACAGAAAACAATCATGGGTAGAAAGCTATCTATCGGCAGTGCTGTAAATAGGGCAGGCACTGAATTCGTATTAGTATTAGGAACCGGAAATGGGAGTGTGGAGCATAGTGGAGATAGTAGATAATGACAGTATTTCGCAATAGCCTGGAAGCTGGGTTTCAGACTGCATTTATCGACCAGAAGGTGAATTCAACTGAGACCTTGCGGCCTGCTTTTATTTCAAATGACAGGGCGGAGGGGAAAAAAGTCCTGTCATCTGTCGAGGAAGAACTTCTAAGGTGTGACCAGTTTGCAATTAGTGTAGCATTTGTGACAATGAGTGGTTTGACTCCGCTTCTTCAGACACTGAAAGAACTGGAAAAAAGAGGTATCCCGGGCAAGGTGCTGACAACCAACTACCTGTCATTCAGCGAGCCCCGTGCACTCGAAAAGCTTCATGAACTGAAGAATATTCAAGTGCGTCTGTTCGATGCGGATGCGGCAGATTGCGGATTTCATACAAAAGGATATATCTTTCGCAAGGAAGAGATCTACCGGATCATCATCGGAAGCTCCAACATTACCGGACGCGCGCTTACGGAAAATCGCGAATGGAACCTGAAAGTCATCTCTACCGAAGAGGGAGAGATTGCACAGAAGGTTCTGGAAGAATTCCAGTCGTTCTGGAATTCCAGGTATTCGCTTGCCTATGATGACTTCATCGAATCTTACAAGGTCAGATATGAGATTTCAAAGAAGCAGAAGGAACTTGCAAAACAACAGCAGCCTGTCTCGCTTCAGCGCTACCGGCTGCAGCCGAATTCCATGCAGAGCGGTTTCATTGCCTCTCTGAAAAAAATCGTGGCATCCGGAGAAGACCGTGCACTTCTGATTTCTGCGACCGGAACAGGAAAAACGTATGCATCCGCATTCGCAGTCCGGGAGTTTGGTTTTCGGAAAGTTCTCTTTCTTGTACACAGGGGAGAACTGGCTAAGCAGATAAAAAGGCCTATGAGAATGTGTTTGGTAATACCCGGAGCATGGGACTTGTCGGTGGGGGATGGGATGAATACGATAAGGATTTCGTATTCGCGACGATCCAGACACTGAACCGAGATTCTCATCTTTTTCAGTATTCAAGGGATCACTGGGACTGTATCGTTCTTGATGAAGCACATCACAGTTCGGCAGATTCCTACCAGAAGGTCATGCGTTATTTTACTCCGCGATTCTGGCTTGGCATGACCGCAACGCCGGACCGCATGGATGACTATCTGGATGGAAGGAACATCTATCAGATCTTTCATTATCAGATTGCCTATGAGATCCGTTTGCAGCAGGCAATGGAAGAAAATCTGCTGTGTCCGTTCCATTACTTTGGCATCAGTGATCTGGCAATGATCGATGATGGGCCGCAGAAGTCGAAGAAGCTGACAAGTGAAGATTTCAATCGGCTGACTTCGGATGAACGAGTCCGGCATATTATTAGTCAGGCGCAGTATTACGGATACAGCGGAGAACGTGTCAAAGGCCTGATATTCTGCAGTCGGATCGAGGAATCCATTGAGCTTTCACGGAAATTCAACCAGGCAGGCTACAGGACGATTGCGCTGAATGGAGACGCGGACAGCACGGAAAGGATGCTTGCTTTTGAACGTCTGGCGATGCGGGAAGAAGATGCCACAGAGGACCTGCAGCCGTTGGATTATGTCTTTTCGGTCGATATTCTGAATGAAGGGGTCGATATCGTCGAAGTCAATCAGGTTATCATGCTTAGACCGACGCAGTCTCCAATCGTGTTCATCCAGCAGCTGGAAAGAGGGCTTCGCAAGGCAGACGGGAAAGAGTATGTGGTCATCCTGGATTTTATCGGAAACTATGAGAAGAACTTCATGATTCCGGTTGCTCTTTCCGGGGACCGTTCGTATAATCCGGACACGATCCGAAGGTATGTAATAGGCGGAAATCGGACGATTCCGGGTGCTTCTACTGTCCATTTTGACGAAATCGCACGGGAACGGATCTTCCATTCAATCGACCGTATCAGGGGAATGAAGCAGATTATCCGGGACAGTTATCAGCATCTGAAGGACCGTCTTGGAAGAGTTCCCTATCTGATGGATTTTTACCAGAATGAAGAAATTGATCCGCTGGTAATTATCCGGGAATTCAGGACATATTACAGTTTCCTGATGAGTGTAGAGAAAGAGATCTATAAAGGCCTTCTGGATGATCAGGAGATTCTGACACTGGAATATCTTTCAAAGACGATACTCAGTGGGGTAAGGCCTTATGAACTGGAGATTCTCAGGAAGTTTTTGGTGAAGGATTCCGTTTCCGAATATGAAGTAAAACAGGATATCGAAAACATGACGAGGGCACCCTATCACCATGCTTCTTTCCTGGATGCAATCGGGGTCCTGGAAGGCCGGTTCGTGGCAAAGGATGATGAATATCAGAAATTCTGCCATATTGATATTATTAACCAGAGACAGAACAAAGAAGGAATGATCTACCGCCTGGAAAGCTATGCCGGGCGGCTGCAGCATCAGGAATTCCGCAGGGAAGTGAACGATCTGATCGAGGTCGGGTTCAGGCGATACCATGATATCTACGCCAAAAATGAATCGGGCAGTCCATTTGTCCTTTATGAAAAGTATTCCCGGCGGGATGTCAGCCTTCTGATGAACTGCGGAAAGGATCTGTCGTCCATCATGTATGGGATGAAGCGGATCGGTGATGATGTGTTTATCTTCATTACGTATCATAAACAGGAAGCGGAAGATGAGACAAAGCAGTATGCGGAGGGAAAGCCGGATTACGCGGATGCATTTGCAGATGATACCACGTTCCGCTGGGATTCCCAGATCGGGAAGGGACCGGACAGCTCTTATATGCAGCTTGTGAAAACGGCTGTCAGGAAACATCTGCTTGTGAAGAAGAGTGATGCGGAAACAAGCTTTTATTATATGGGGACGTTCGATATCCTCTCTGCGGAAGGCGCGGAGAAGATGGACAATAACGGAAAGATGAAACCGATCACAAAAGTGACGATGCGTATGCATCATCCGGTCAGGGCGGATCTTCTGCAGTATTTTGAGAGCAGCATGCTGATAGAGGAGACAGCATAATATGAAAACAATAAATGTTGTTGCAGCAATTATTACTTCTGAGGGAAAAATCTATGCGACTCAGCGGGGATATGGGGAATTTAAAGATGGATGGGAGTTCCCGGGGGGAAAGGTGGAACCTGGAGAGACCCCGGAGGAGGCGATCGTCCGTGAGATCCGGGAAGAACTATCCGCTGAGATCGAGGTAGATCAATATGTCGATACGATTGAATATGATTATCCGAAGTTTCATCTCTCCATGCGCTGTTATTTATGCCATGTTAAATCCGGTCATCTTCAGCTTCTGGAGCACGAAGCAGCAAAGTGGCTGGAACGGGAACACCTCACGGAAGTGGATTGGCTTCCCGCGGACAGGACCATCATTGACAAACTGAAACAGTGGTGAGGTATGCTTGCCAGATGGCCAACGGCATTATGTCAGCCCAATAAGCATATACAGCAACGATGCTTATGCGATCTGCATTTTGAGCCCTGTTACCACAAGAATGACTGCTATCGAGCAAAAGTGCAAGTTGGCGAGCGATTGCCAAAGGAAGAGTAAAAACAATTTTATATACAGGAGCTGGAGAGAATGGAAACGGAAAAGGATTTTCAGATTGGCCAGATTGTCTGCCTTACCAGTGATCCAACAAAACAGGGAGCAGTGGTAGGAATATCAGGTAGAGTGTACAGCGTTTTCATTGGTAATGAGATTCACACTTTTTACCGGGAGCAGATTCAGGCCACACGGCAGAATGAAGATAAAGAGAGAGAGAGCGCTGAATATCCGATGGCCAAGATTCGGGCAGCACTCACAGCTTTCCAAATTCATAACCCCGGCTCTAATACTCTGTATTCGCTCAATGCTGCCCGCATCGATTTTGTTCCTTATCAGTTTCGGCCAGCCCTGAAGATGATCCATGCAACCGAACCAAGAGTTCTGGTGGCAGATGATGTTGGTGTTGGTAAGACGATCGAAGCGGGACTAATACTGAAGGAAATGGAAGCGCGTGACATGGCGGATTCTGTGCTGGTGATCTGTCCTAGGCCACTTGTTGCAGAGAATAAATGGCAGGATGAGATGAAGCGCTTTGATGAGAATTTTACTCAGCTTGATGGTAAGATCTTTGCCCAATGTATCTCCGATACAGAACGGGATGGTGAATGGCCGGAGATCCATAAGAAGACGGTGATCCCATACTCACTGTTTAACGAAGACACTATTATGGGTTTGAAGTCTCAGTCGAAGAAACGCAAAAAGGATATCGGCTTATCAGATCTTGATCCGTTCCCACATTTTGACCTGGTAATTGTTGATGAAGCCCATACTATCCGTAATCCAGACACATGGATGTACATGGGGGTTTCTCTGTTCTGCCAGAATGCAGACGCCGTTGTATTGCTGACAGCAACGCCCGTGCAGAATAGCAATGATGACCTGTTTACACTTTTAAACCTGCTGAGACCGGATATAGTCGTCGATAAAGATACATTTAACACGATGGCAGAACCTAACCGTTATATCAATCAGTTATTGAAGACTGTGAGGAGGCAGAAAGAAGGATGGCAGCAGGCTGGCCTGAAAGAGCTTGATTATATCCTGGATACAAAGTGGGGCTATAACGTCATACAGAAAAATCCGGTCTATCTGTCTGTCCGCAGCATACTGAGTGACCCGGATATCACTCAGGAGCAGCGTATCCTTCTCATTAAACAGATTGAGAGCCTTCATTCGTTCCATGAGATGATCAACCGTACCCGCAGAAAAGATATAGAGGACTTCTGTATCCGGAGGACCGAGACAATCAAGGTAAAGATGAGCGAGTCTCAGGCTGAACTGTACCAGATGCTCTTTGAATTTGAGCATAAGTCTCTTGAATTGATCCATGGAGACCAGAACACGTATTTCATGATGTGCACCATCCTGCGCCAGGCTTCAAGTTGTATCTATGGACTTGCGCCATTTATTGAAGACATCATCAACAAGAGACTGGACGAGATACGGACAGACGGTGGCTATCTTGATGAAGATTTTGACGTCCGGGTGTCAGATGATAACCGGATGAAAGAATTAGCGGACGAGATTCTGGAACGTTCGAAGCGGCTTCCAAAGGAAGACCCCAAGTATGACCAGCTTGTGATGGCCATCAGAAACAAGCAGCAGGAAGAGAACAATAAGGTGATAGTCTTTAGTTCTTTCCGTCATACGCTGACGTATCTGCGCAAAAGGCTGGAAGAAAGCGGTATCCGGGTAGGTCAGGTGGACGGATCTGTATCGGATGATGAAAGAACGAGACTACGCGATCGTTTTAAGATGAGCCGTAGAGAAAGAAATGCACTGGATGTCCTTTTATTCAGTGAGGTTGGTTCAGAGGGTCTCGACTATCAGTTTTGCGATACGATCATTAACTATGATCTTCCATGGAATCCCATGCGTATTGAGCAGAGGATCGGACGTATCGACCGCCGTGGTCAGAAGAGCGATACGGTGCTCATATGCAATCTGGTATCGGAAGGTACGATCGATGAAAATGTGTATGACAAGTGTTTGATGAAGATCGGAGTCTTTGAATCCAGTATTGGTGACTGTTCCGAGATACTGGGAACAGTGGGCCGCTCGATCTTTAATATCATGTTTGACCGGCAGCTCTCTGAAGAAGAAAAAGATCTGAAGATGCAGCAGCTTGCGGACAATAAGATCCGTAAAGTACAAGAGCTGAATAGTCTGGAAGAAGAGGAAAAATCCATATATGGCATCGATATCTCCGAAAACATGAAGGATCAGGAGGTCAGGGATTCAGAGAGCACATGGATCAATCCACAGACCATGCAGGAACTTCTGACGGTCTATCTATGCGATAATTTTGGCGATGGCGAGTACTTCAAAGGTAAGGGGGAACGAAAAGTCCTGAACCTTTCCGTAGACAAGCGCGGCAAACTTCGCAAGGATATGATCGACCTTTTTGGAAAGACACCCAGATTCGGGAGGGAAGATATCAAGTGGCGTTCCTATCTGAAGTCCGGAGAAAGCCGGAAAGAGGTGACTTTCAGCAGTGATTATGCCAGAGAGCATAGGCAAACGACCTTCCTGACGCAATTTCATCCATTTGTGCGTCAGGCGGCAGAATATGAATGTTCGATTTTTCCACTGAATATCATGTTTGAGGCACAAAGTGATGGAACGATCCCGGCAGGGGAGTACGAATTCCAAATCTATTCATGGAACTATGTAGGACTGAGGCCGGATTCGAGACTGGTAGCAGTCAGCGCAGACAGCCAGGTTGAAAAAGCGATATTCCATATGATACAGAGCTCGGATGCTTCTGTAACAGAATGTGAGATCAAACAGGAAAAGCTTCTGGTGATGCAAGACAGACATTATCAGCGCTGGCGTAAAGAACATGATGAGTATGTTGAAGGTGTCAGAAAGACATGTTATTTCCGACTAGATCAGATCAAACAATCCCATAATACTCATCTACTCGCTGTGGATGAACAGCTCCGCAGGGCAACAGATGAACGTATCATCCGGATGAGACAGTCTCAGAAAGAGAACATCGAACGAAGATTTAACGAGCAGGTAAAGAATACAGAGGATGCCGTGAAAAGGGCAGATATCCACTCAGAACTTCTGGTCAACGGAATCATGCATGTAGATTAATCATTACAAAGGACTAGACAATGAAGACATTTGGCGAACTCTATCAGGAACTGGGCACCGTAGATGCAGGTGATCTGTCATCCAATCAGCAGCGTATGATATATGACTGTCTACGCAATACCAGATCAAGCGAAATAACAACTGTGGAAGACCATATCCACTTCATTGAGATCCTGCGCAAACTGAGACTTGCTGGCATGAATCAGATGCAGTTCATGGGGCAGAATTTCATGAACATGATACAGTCTGTACTATCAGTTGGTGAGGATGGTCTTTATTCGAATCATATCCGTTTCTTCTATGAACTCGTGCAGAACGTTGACGACTGCGATTACGACAACGTAGAGGACTGTAAATTGGACATTGAGTTCCGCTATGAGAAAGAGCCGGCCCAGATTATCTTTACATACAACGAGAAAGGCTTTACTCCTGAAAACGTATTCGCGATTACAGGTATTGCTGAGAAGTCAAAGAATGTTTCAAAAGATAAGACAGAGATTGGTGAAAAAGGAATCGGCTTCAAGTCTGTGTTTGGTATCGCTGACAAAGTCCGTATACAGAGCGGCATGTTTTCTTTTGACCTTTACAGGAACAATTTCACAGTCCCAGTTCCCGCTTATGACGACTTTGAACCACAGAAGGGAACCAGACTGACCCTCGAGATGCCGGCGATCAAGTGCAAGGGTATATATGAAGAACTGGTAAAAGAGTATCTGAAGCCGGATGCGCTGCTTAATAAGAATCCGATTCTGTTTCTGAATAAGCTGACTCATCTGCGGATGTTCTTTGATGCCTATCGTTACATGGAATTCAATGTCGAGAGATGCGATCCGGATATGATTGGCGACATCTCAAGAGAGCAGAATGTCAAAGTATCAGTCGATATGTTCAACCACGTTAACGGCATGGATTTTATGACAAAAGAGGAAGTCACATGTTGCCGTTATTCGATACCGGTCACTTATGGCCGCATACAGTGCCGTGCAAGATATGGCGAAAAGGTCGAATTTTCCGAGCGTTATCACAATCTCATCGCGGTGTTCCCGCTTACTGTCAGAACTGCAGATGGGGAGAAGGACTACATGGATAAAGGGGTCATGTACTCATTTCTACCTACACAGATTCATCTGAAGGTCCCTGTGCTCATCCATGCTCCTTTTAAGCTGGATAGTTCGAGAGAATTTGTTGATCCTCAGGGCGAAAATGAGTGGTTTACCTATACTATCAGCCACTTAGGCGATTTCCTGAAAAAGGTCTATGTCGATCTTGCACACACTCTCCGAGAAAAGGCATTACGCTATGTACCTACAAAGAATAGTGACCTCTTTGAGCGCGATAATGAGAAAGTGCGCTGCCTGCAGGTTGATTCCTTAAAAGGTGCAGTTTTCTGTGATGAAGAGATCTTCTACTGCGTAGATGAAAGTTTTGAAAGAGCTTCCGATGTAGTTGCATTCGAAAAAGATGAGAAGATGTCCCGCGAGCGTGCAATATCCGCATACGGGCTGCTGGATCTGCGGGGGAAACTGTTTATTCCTGAAGAACCCACGAATATGGCAGCATATGGCTGTAAGGTCCTTCCGAACGTGAGCGAGAAAATCTTTGAGGCTGGTCTCGAGGACAGTGATAAATTTGAAGATGCTTTGAAGTGGCTGAAACGTTCAGATAGCAAGATCGATTATGAAAAACTTCTAGAAGAATATTCTTCTATTGCACTTTCGGAAGTACAGCTGCTTACTCTTTCACAGAAGGAAAACCGGAAAGTTCTGCTGGCATTCCAGGAGGATGCAGCTCAGTCGATCAATGACAGACAAGATCCAAGGTATATTGTAGTGGAGGATGTTCCAGTTCTCGAAGATGAAAAAGCGGACAAGCTAGAAGAGCTTCTGAAAGATGTCAAATTGGATAGTGCCTGTGCAGAATATCTGAAGAACATCGATGGCTCTTACTTTGCTGTTGATACAGGAGAAAGACTGGATGATTTTGAACTGCCATGTCAGAACGGACTTGTCCTGTCACGGCAGAATGAGCTGAACGCTTTTGCAAAGTTCTCGGAACATTATGATAAAGATCATACGTTTTCTGCATCCCTGCGCCTGAGTCAGGCGTCGGAGCGGTTGAATGACCTGAGCAATGTCTCTATAAGCAATGAGGACTATCTGGAGTCTCTTTATAATATCCGAAGCAGTGTAAGAAGAGCCTATGGGAAGCGGATGTATGAGAACTATATTCAGATCATCCAGAAGGCAGGAGTTGATAAGAGCAGATTTCTGAATGAGCTTCTTCAGAATGCAGACGACTGTGAATATGAAGAAGGCGCTGAGCCATGGTTTCTGATGAAGAAAAGCAGGGACATGCTGGAGACTTCATACAATGAAAAAGGATTTACCAAGCAAAATGTACGAGCAATCACAGCCATTGGAGAATCCACAAAGAGCGCGCTTCTCTCGAACGGTCATGAGCAGATTGGTGAGAAGGGTGTAGGTTTTAAATCCGTCTTTGGCATTGCGAGATCTGTAGAGATCCATAGTAATGGGTTTGACTTTAAACTTACAGATGAGCTCCCAACTGTCCCACAGATCCTCAAGGTAGAAGCAGCGAAGAATGACAAGATAGATACTGTTGAAGACAGAAGCACCCCAGCAGAAGAACAAAAAGCAGAGGATCAGGTAGATTCTGTTCCTGTTGTGGAAGAAGAGGTTTCAGCTAAAGTGCAGGCGGATAAGAGCGGTACCAGGATGGTCTTTTCATTGAAGACGAACCTGCCGGATACTTTTTCGGCGCATAGAATCCTAAATCTCTGTCTGTGCCTGCGGAATCTGAAAAGACTTAGCATCCTTGGACATAGTGTCGTCATTAAGGATACAGAAAGCAAGAGGATAATTCTTTTTGATAATGAAGAGTACAGATTTGAACGTATCGAGTACCCGTTCACAGTTACAGATGAACAAGCACTTGAAGAGCGTCAGGTCGGCAGCAGGACCTTTGACACGGAGCAGAAGATCGTTTGCTATATTCCTGAAAAGAATATGGGAGAAAACCCATACTTATACTGCGGTCTGCCCATATCCAGTATCAGGAGCAATGTGCCTTTGATCATCGATGCACCGTTTGAATTGACCACATCTCGTGATGAGATCCTGAACAATTCATGGAATAAAGTCATCCGGGAAAATGTATATTTCGCGATTATTGACTTGATCAGCAGGCATGCCGATGAAGGAATCGATGCTCTTCGCTTTGTGGGTTTCAGCAGGAAAGATAATGTCCTCCGTCTTGCAAACTTTACGGAAACTTCTGAAACCGGTTTTGATATCAATGACTTTTCCTGGAGAGAAAAACTGGAACAGATTCCGCTTCTTCCGGTGCTTGGAAGCGACCAGAAAGTGAAAGCGTTTGCAAAAAACTGTGTCATCGTACCTGATTTCCTGGGGAGGCTTGACGCAAGCGCCCGTATAGACCTTTATATCAATGGCCAGATCATCAACACAGTCGGAAAAGCTCAGTATGTTCCGCTCCTTGAATATATGGGATGTAAGAAAGTAAATGCAGATTCCATATTCTTTTGCCTTCATGCGAAGACGGAAGACTTTATAGTCAACACAGACTTCAGAAAGGGTTTATATCAGTATCTATCTGGTAATCAGGGTAATAACAACTTTGACGGCATCGGTGAAAGAGCTTTGGAGCTTCCCATCTTCCCGATTCTTACACATGTGGGAGTGCAGTTTGTTCCTTTTAATGATGATCTTTATCAGTCGGACCACATGCGTACTGGATATCAGATCATCGATAAGACAACAATGAGCCCTGAAGTTGTAAGTCAGATATTAACGCCGCTCGGCAAGCAGATTCCAGAACTTACCCAACAGGTTCTTGATAACGCGTATCAGGATAATCTAATCGAATTCCTGAAGGGTACAGCTACCGATGGGATGAAAGTGGATTTTCTGCTTAAGGAATATGAGAGAAATTCCACATCATTCTCGAGATGCCGTTATACTCTGAAGGGAATGATCGACCAAATTCCGCTCTTAATGGAAGATGGTTCATATCAGTATGACACGAAATATCGGAAGATGAGATATCATCAGTATCAGGGCGATATCCTTACTCAGATGATCGTAGATGACAGCTGCGACAGATTGGCAGAGTTTCTGAATATTGGATTTATCGAGGATATTCATTATTATGATCTTGAAAACACAGACCTCGATGAAATTTCAGATGAGGATATGGCAGACTTTGAAAAGCTTAATCATTATGAAGAAATCATTAAGGGACTGATTTATGACGGTTATCTTAGTTCGGAGCAGATTCAGGAATATGGGCTGGATTTTGCAGAGGATTCATATGCTTCTGATGATGATCTATATGATGAGGACTTCCCGGGTAAAGCTATAAAAGATTACTCTCGTTTAAAGGTTTATATTCATAACCAGTGGGAGCATAAAAATCCGTATGAAGCCAGACAATATAAGAAGTGGATACCTCATATCGATTCCGGAGAATTAAAAGAATATGTAGTAAATATGTATCAGAGTCAATATAACACTGGAAGATGCTTCTGCCAGATGTGTGGAAATATGATGCCAGCGAGGTATATAGAGGTCAATGAGATCGAAAAAAAACCTGTATACGCATGGCCTCAGATGCGTCTTAGCCTTTGCTTGACCTGTAGCAAAGATTATATTCTCCTCCGCAACAATGATCATATATGGAAAGTGTTTGTTCAAAATATCTTGGAAGCGGATCCTCAGTCAGACGCAACAATAGATATTCAGATTGGAGAGGATAAGAGTGTCAGCTTTACCGCAACACACCTCGCGGAGATTCAGGAGATATTAAAGAAAGAAGGATATCCGGATCATCCAATGGAAAGGCATGAGGATATAGAAGAAAAAACTGATGAAGAAGCGGTTGAGAAAATTCTTAGTAGAATAGAACGGAATCATTGAGAAACTTAATAATGAAGAATAACAGATATTCATGTCAGCTGGGATGCAGCATGCTGTGTCACTTAGACGGTTTCCTGCCATGAGTACGTCTCCACGGATGTTGAGGAATTGTTGGATAATATGAGCGTTGAGTCGACCTTGTTTGATATATTCGACCATATGAGTCTTGCGGAAAAGCACGAGATCGTTGCGGAACTGCAGCGAAGGATCGATGCTGAGGAATGCATGGCAAAATACCTCCCGGAGAAAACATATCTGGAGAAAAACTGGGAGGAGATCATGCGGCTGATTTACGAACTGAGCTGCGAACCATATATAGACGATCAGTACGAAATCGAGGAAATTTGGGACAAAGTGGAAGAAATGATCCGCAGCGGCAAACTTACTTCAGAACCCTGGAGGGTACGCTGGACGATTATAAGGGATATTTCGGACAATGACGAGTACGATTACTACGGTGTTTGTGATCCGATGAGGAATCTTGTCCGCACGCTTATTACCAACGATGAAGAAAAGAAACAGTTTGCAGATTATCTTTGGGAGACCCCGTATCATTCCCGCGAACTCGCAGACAAGCTGTATCAGGAGCTTGGCGAATATGACAGACACCTGGAATATATTGAGGAAGGACTCGGGAATAACGTTCAGCCGTATCTTGAACTCATTCACTACTACGCAGACAAGGATGAGGTGAAAGCCCTGGCATTTGCGGAACAGGCGCGTGTGAAATGCCGGAAAGATCTGGATGAGGTCTATATCTACATGCTGACTTGTGCAATGAAAAAGGACGACATTGAAGAAATCAAACGTCTCCTTCGCAGTGCCAAGGTTAAGAGCGGAGCAGATTATGATCATATTGTTGTGGCTGCCGGTGCGGAAGAGTATGAGACTGCGGTACGAAAAAGAAAGAGGGAAGAAAAATGTACGAACCCTTGAAGATGGATTGGAAGTTGTTTCAGGATAAGGTGAAGGACTGGCAGGAGTCTTACATGGCCAGGCTCAATCAGGAGTATATTGAGCTCCTGAGCGGGGAGGGTAATGCTTCGGATAAATTCTGGAAGCTTGATGAAAGGATCCGGGAGGACCAGAAACGTCCCGGAGTCATGCTTCGTTTAAGCAAGAGCGACATGTTCTGGGATATCATTCGCCTTATGAAAGAAAATGTGATATCGATTGATGATTTGTCAGGTTTCAGTGTGCATCTGCAGTCGGCCGTCAGGGACTATCTGGGACTTCCGGAACCTTCCTTGCTTTATAAGGACGGAGAATATGGCGAGAAGGAGATCAAAAACGGGGAGATCTCCTATATGATCAATGAACCAGATGAGGCTGTAAAACTGTTTCATGAGCTTGCTGGATTCGGCGTGAAGATTCCATACCAGATCATCAGCCAGGGGCCTGATAAGGGTAAGGTCAGGGTGCGTAATACCCGGCAAGCAGATGGAAACTTTACATCGGATGTGGAGGCATTTCTGAGGAGACGCCACAGAGACAACTATCTTGACCATATCGATCGGTTCAGGACGGATGACGGAAGAATCGTCGTCACGATGAATCCTTATCTTGATATGGCTGATCTTTCACGGGATATTACCAAGGACGGAACACCGCACAGGCTTGGGGAATACTGTATTTATGCCAGCTCCATAAGCATATACGGTAACGATACTCCTACCGTCTGTATCTGGAGTTCCGTTGCCCCTGAATACAGGAATTGATGGGTGACAGCTATGCCATTAAAGATCGTAAGAAATGATATTACGAGGATGACTACGGATGCGATCGTGAATACGGCCAATCCCGGTGTTGCGGTCGGGGCGGGCTGCGATTATGCCGTCTATCAGGCTGCCGGATACGACCAGCTTCTGGCTTACCGAAGGGAGCAGATCGGGGAAATCCCCGAAGGGGAAGCCTTCATCACACCGGGATTTCATTTGCAGGCACAGTATATCATCCATGCGGTGAGTCCCTTATATGAGGACGGAAGCCAGAGGGAGGAAGAAAAGCTGCGCTCCTGTTATCGGAAGAGTCTGGCACTGGCCCTGGAGCATGGGATCCGTTCCATTGCTTTTCCACTGATCTCCACAGGGGGATATGGCTATCCGCGAGAAGAAGGGATGCGGGTCGCAGTCGATGAGATCAATGCCTTCCTCCTGAAGCATGACATGCTGGTCTATATGGTCGTGTTCGACGAAGACATGACCAGTCTCGGCAGGCGGATCGCACCGGACCTAGAATCTTACATCGATACCAACTATGTGGATGAGAAGAGCCAGGCAGAGTACGGAGTGACGACTTTCTATGACCATGAGAGCAGAGAAGCGTCCGGTTCATCACATACGTCGGAGGAGCGGCGGGTCCGCCGGAGATCTTATCCGTATCAGGAATATCGTGAGGAGAGATCTGACCGGAAGCCTCCGCAGGAGGCATCGGAAGCGGATCCGGAGCAGATTGAACGGGACCTTGCGGAAAAGATGAAACATCAGGCTGATACATTTTCGGAGTACTTGATGTATCTGATCCAGGCGAAGGGCATGGACAACAAGGATGTGTACCAGAGGGCAATCGTCGACAAGAAGGTCTTCTCGAAGATCAAGCACAATCCGGCCTATCACCCGCAGAAAATGACAGTCCTCTGTCTCTGTGTAGGCGCAAAGCTGACGCTGGCGGAGACGGAGAAACTTCTTAGCCGGGCTGGTTATGCGTTATCGCCCTGCGACAAGACGGACATTATCTTCCGGTATTTTATAGAGAACGGCATCTATGACATGATTGACTTGGACATCGCGCTGGAGTCGCATGGACTGAAATGCATCATTGAGTAAGTTTAACAGGTCGCCTTATGGGCGACCTGTTTTCCGCTTTCCCCTGCTATGCTCATTTCAGAAACAGCGGACCGGAGTCACAGACATGAGACTTCGACTTGAATGCATAGTATGACAAGGGAAAGGCGGAAAATATGATGGCGAAAGAAGAACAGAGGAAAGAAGGACAGAAAAGGAATATCTGGCTGGACGGAATCATGGGTGTGGTGACCGGCGATGCGCTGGGCTGTCCGGTGGAGTTCAAGACAAGGGAAGAATTGGACGAAGATCCAGTCACGGGCATGCAGGCCTATGGCACCTTCAACATGCCGGCGGGGTCATGGACGGACGACAGCAGCATGACGCTGGCGACGCTCGACAGCATTCTCGAGCGGGAGAAACTCAACTTTCCGGATGTCATGTATCGCTTCGCCCTGTGGCTGGCAAAAGGAGAGTATACGCCATTCGGAGAAGCATTTGACGTCGGAGGCGGGACCATGGACGCCATCACCCGCTACATGAGAATGAAAGAGCCCGATATTAACAAGTGCGGCGGCATATCTCCCGAGAACAATGGAAATGGCTCCCTGATGCGGATCATGCCAGCGTGTCTGTATCTCTATCAACGGTATTATGTAGAGGAAGATGATACGACTGCAATCTGGGCTATCCATAAGATGTCAGGGCTGACACACAATCATCTGAGAGCCAAGATCGCATGCGGGCTGTATTACTTCATGGTATGCGGGATACTGGAGGCGAAGCAAGAGACACTTGAAAAGAACAGGAGCCTGAATTCGGATACCGGGACTCCGGCAGAAGAGATCAGACCTGCGAGCGCAGATTTCATATCAGTGCTGCAGAAGGGATTGGCACGGGGATTTGCCTACTACGGCAAGTATGCGAAGGAAATCCGCATTGATGAGGCCTCCGGCGCAAGTTACATGCGGGAACTTTCCTGCTATGACAGGATCCGGAACCTGGAACATTTTGCTGTCATTCCATGTGATCAGATTTGCAGCCATGGATATGTGGTGGATACCGTGGAAGCGGCTCTCTGGTGTCTGGTCACGACCGGAAGCTATCGCGAGTGCGCACTCAAAGCGGTCAATCTTGGTCATGATACCGATACGATCGCAGCCATTGCCGGTGGTCTGGCTGGGCTATGGTACGGATATGAAAGCATCCCGGAGGAGTGGCGAACGGTCATCCAGCACCGGGAATGGATCGAAGATATGTGCTGCAGAGCGAAGAGAATGTTTAGCAGCCTTTATTCGGATATAGTTGAATCAGAAAGCGGAAATTCAGAGAAGGAGTGACAAAGGTTTGAATCAAACTGACAAGGCACTGTCCGCGCAGATGGACAGCTGAGATGCTAGGATATACAAGTAGATACAGGATCACAATTAACACATTAAGGAGACCATGATGTGGATACTGGCAGCTATTCTATTTTTTATTTTTGAATCCATCGCAGCAGCAGGAAAAGGAGACCGTTCTGGCCTTGATATTATCGGCAAGGTACTTATGGCAATAGGAACATTTTTCTTTATTGGTTGTATCATCACTGGTTTTTCAACAGATGGTTCAGGAATGATTTTTCTCTTTTCAATAATCATCGCAATAGTTGGAGGAGTACTATCAGCGTTTTCAGAACAGTAAGATGAGCATCCGAATGACTGTATTATTCGTTGTCCGTACCCGTGGACAATGGTTTGCTGCATAATAAGAGTATGGCAATGGCAATTGATAGTAGCCAAGAATCATTACGAGGAGGAATGACTATGGGAACGTTCGATAAGCTGTTTGATTTCAACCATGATGGAGAGCTGAGCCCGATGGAGAAGGGAGCCAGGTTAGGGTTCATCAACGACTACATTCTGAATGATGAAGACGATCTTCAGGATGAAACATTTGATGAAGATTCCGATGAATCAGACCAGGATGATTAATCCCGTTAGCAGATCACTACTTCAAGGAGGCTTTGTAAGATGAAATTTGGTATGCGTACTCCAAGCCTTAAACGTTCGATCAGCGCAAGGACGACTGGCCGTGCAAAGCGGGCTATCAAGAAGGCATTGATTCCCGGTTATGGGAAAAAGGGGACGGGGTTCATCAAGAATCCAAAGAAGGCTGTCTACAACAAGATCTACAGAAAGACAACATTCAGCCTTTTTGATCTGTTCAAGTGAAGCCTGCGGAAAAGACAGTCACAAGTGAGGAAGTACTATGGCTGAAGAGAAGATGAAGATCCTGTACCTGATGCGGATTCTGCTTGAGGAAACCGATCAGGACCATATCCTGAATGCGGAACAGCTCTGCCAAAAAATGGAATCCCGCTATGCTTTGACCTGCAACCGGAAGACAATCTATTCTGACATCGATCGTCTGAAGAAGTATGGTCTGATGGTCCAGCAGCTGAAGGGAGATAAGCAGGGGTATTTTGTGGAGGACCGGAAGTTTTCTCTTCCGGAGCTGAAGCTCCTGGTCGATGCAGTTCAGGTCTCCAAGTTTATTACGAAGACGAAATCACGTGAACTGATAGCAAAGCTGGAAACATTGACAAGCAAGGAGAACGCAAAGCAGCTTCAGCGGGATGTGGTCATCTATAACAGGGTCAAGACGGACAATGATGCCATCTACGATAATGTAGACGTGATCTATAAAGCTATATTCCGGAACCGGCAGATCTGCTTCTTATACTGCGAGTGGTCGCTGGATGGAACACTGGTTCCGCGGAAGGGTGGTGCCATCTATGAGATCTCACCCTGGGCACTGACGTGGGATGATGAGAATTACTACATGGTCGGATATGATGAGAGCGCCGGGAAGATCAAGCATTACCGGATCGACAAGATGAAGTCCGTGTCCATCAGTGAAAAGCAGAGAACAGGCAAAGAAAACTTCGAGAACTTCGATCTTGCGTCATTCGCTTCAAAGACTTTCGGCATGTTTGGCGGAAGGGATGAGAACGTCACGCTGCAGTGCGACAACAGTCTTGTGGGAGTGGTCTACGATCGATTCGGAAAAGACATCATGATCAAACCAGAGGGCGAAGATCATTTCCTCGCCCATGTCCTTGTGACAGTGAGCAGACAGTTTTATGGATGGCTGACCGCGGTCGGGAGCGGGATACAGATCGTTGAACCGGCGACTTTAAGAACAGAATATCTGCAGTACATGAAAGAGATTACGGACGCTTATTCGCAGTGAAGTTCTTCACAGAAAATTCTGATTCAGTTCTCTACAAAAGATTGGCTCCTTGTGGTATTGTGTGATACAGAAGTCACCGTTGTCCACGCAGTGTCACAAAGGAGAATAGCAGGACATGGCAAAGCGCACACATAAGGAGATCATTCAGGCAAAGATCGACAAGCTGGAAGAGCAGATCAGCAAGCTGCAGGAGAAGACAGTAGCTCTGCAGGATGAGCAGGATAAGCTTCAGGGAGAGCTGAAAGCAGCTGAGAAGGCTGAGAAGGAAGCAGCAGAGAAGGCGAAGATGGAAGAGATCATCAAGGCCGTCAAGAAGAGCGGAAAGTCTCCGGAAGAGATCCTTACATTCCTTTCCAATAAGTGATTGCCACCGGTCTATTTTTGAAGCAGGACAATAAAAAGCAGGGACCCCAGGATGTCTGGAGTCCCTTTTTCAACCCATCGTCATAAACTCATGCTTTCTTCGCCGCAAATATGATGGCGATGATGCCAAGAATCAAGATAACCGGTAATGCGCGAAGTGTGATCCCCAGTACGGCGACTGCGATCACACCGATGACTGCAAAGCCGACCAGGCTGAAGATGCCTCCGATAATCTTGCCGGTGATCCGGAAGAGGAAGCCGATGAACTTAAAGAAAAGCACCATACACAGGATCAAAAGCAGGATACCCATTCAATCACCTCCCTGGCAGATCTCTCTGGTAGGCACATTTTTCAGAAATGTGCTGTTGGTATCAATTGGTGAATCTATTTTAAAAGTTCCACGCATATTCATCATCTTGAACTTGAAGTCCAGAAGCTCCGGCGGGACCCTCAGCTCCTGGGCAGCCTCGAAGAAGCTCTGGTAGCTGTTCAGCCGGTCGAGGACATCCTGGTCTTCGAGCATGTAGTCAGCGGCGAACATATTCGCTTCATATTCATTGCTCGATGTGCTGTCAAAGATTTGAAAGTCATGAAAGCACTTGATCTCCGCTTTCTTTCTGTGCAGGACGGCATGGCCGATTTCGTGCATGACGATGATCTCCTGGATCCGCTCCGGAAGATCGTCATTGTAGACAATTGCCGGAATCCTTCTGCTGACCATGAAGAATCCCTTGCAGCAATTTTCATCCGTTCCCATTGGCTGCGGGATCAGACAGATCCCCATGGCTTTTGCAAGACGAAACGGATTGCTCTCATCATATTTCTTCTTCAGACTGCTGACGGCATTGCTGATATATTCAGCGATCATGACACTATCACCTTCTCCCTGCTTCG
>Ga0256406_1002154_pt1 | contig 28903 bp, 22 predicted proteins | sample RumenRJG_03DNA_FD_185986 | JGI IMG/M metagenome (GOLD analysis project Ga0256406, IMG submission 185986) | Bovine rumen microbial communities from Lethbridge, Alberta, Canada - RJG_03 | ecosystem: Host-associated > Mammals > Digestive system > Stomach > Rumen | place: Canada: Alberta | collected... | reverse complement strand
GCGCTCGACCGTCACCGACGGCAGCATCAGAGGTTTTGACGGAACGGAACTTCATTATTACAGGGCGATGCATGATCATCCGAAGGGAAGCATCGTGATCGTTCACGGATTCTGTGAGTTCTGGGGCAAATATCATGAGGTTGCCTGGTACCTCTGGCAGCTTGGCTTCTCTGTTTATTTTCTGGAGCAGCGCTGCCACGGCAGGTCGGAGAGACTGCTCTCCGATCCGGAGATGGTCCATGTGGATTCGTTTGACGACTATGTCCTGGACCTGAAATGCTTTCTGGATCAGATCGTGGTTCCGGAAAGGCAGGGGAAGAAGCTGTTTCTTTTCGCCCATTCGATGGGCGGAGCGGTCGGGGCGCTTTTTCTGGAGAAATATCCCCGCTATTTCCGTGCGGCGGTGCTCTGCTCTCCGATGCTGAAATTTAAACGGCGCGGTGTGCCGGAGGCGGCGGTGCGGATCATGTACCGTCACGCGAGAATCCATCATCTGGAGCGGCAGATTTCGTACGGGCAGTCTCATTTCTCTCCGGTTCCGGATTTCGAGCACAGCAGCCAGCTGTCGCCTGCCCGGTACATGTATCAGTTCCGGCAGCGGCAGAATGACCGGAGTGATCAGATGAGCGCGGCAACCTACGGGTGGACCTGTGCGGGCATCGACATGGAAAAGCCGGTGATCCGGCGGGCAAACCGCGTCCGTATTCCGGTGCTTTTATTTCAGGCGGGACGCGACCATCTGGTGCAGACAGAATCACAGGATGCCTTCGCAAAGCGCGCGGGGAATACGGAGCTGATCCGTTATGCCGCTTCAAAACATGAGGTCTTCAACGCAACCGATGAGATCCGCCGTGATTTTTACGAACGGGTCTTCCGCTTCTACAACCGCGAGGCCGCGAGATATCAGTGAAGAGTCCGTTTACGGGATGCCGGTGAAGCGGCGCGTCAGAAAGGCAGCTCACGGGATATCAGTGAAGCTGTGCAGAAAGGCAGCTCACGGGATATCAGGGAAGCTGCGCGGAAAGGCAGCTCACGGGATATCAGTGAAACTGTGCAGAAAGGCAGCTCACGGGATATCAGTGAAGCTGCGCAGAAAGACAGCTTCGATGAAGCGTGAGGCAGATGACAGAGAAATCATTCAGGGAGTTATATGAAATGAATACGAGTGCAGCACCGGTCAGGAGCGGCGGCTCGATGAGAGTCCGCCACTCCGTTTATCTGGTTCTGGCCGCTTTTTTCTGGGGCACGACGTTCGTGGCGCAGAGTGTGGCCATGGACCGTGTGGAACCATTTACCTATAATATGTGCCGCGATTTTATCGGCGCACTGTTTCTTCTTCCGCTGGCCATCCGGACGGGCCGGATCGATCCGCTCGCGGTCAATTACCGGGGAGAGGCCATTCCGGGCATTACGGCTCCGGCGGAGGAGCGGCGGAAAAATCTGATCCGCGGCGGGCTCATCGTGGGTCTGTGCATGTTTGCCGCCGGCGGCTTTCAGCAGGTCGGACTGGTCTATACGACCGCGGGAAAGAGCGGCTTTGTGACGGCGCTGTACATCGTGCTGGTGCCGGTATTCGCGCTGATTTTTTTCAGAAAGAAGTGCAGTCCGCTTGTCTGGGCCGCCGTCGCTGTGGCGGTGGTCGGATTCTTCTTCCTGTGCGTCAAAGAAGACTTTACGGTGAATAAGGGAGATCTGATCACGCTGGGCGGATCGGTGGTCTATGCCCTGCATATTCTGAGCGTCGATCATTTTGTCACCAGAACAGACGGGATACAGCTTTCCTGCTTTCAGCTGGTTTTTGCCGGGATTCTCTCAACGATAACCGCGTTTGCCGTGGAGACGCCGTCGCTTTCTGCCATCATTGCCTGCGCGGGTCCGATTCTTTACGCCGGTATTCTTTCCTCGGGCGTGGCCTTTACCCTGCAGATCGTGGGGCAGAAGGGTCTGAATCCCGTGACTGCCTCGCTGCTCATGAGTCTGGAATCAGTGATCTCCGTGCTGGCGGGATGGATCGTTCTGGGCGACGAGCTGACCTCAAAGGAAATCCTCGGCTGCGTGCTCGTGTTCTCCGGCGTGATCCTGGCACAGATCCCAATGCCCGGACATCGTGAGAAAAAGGCGCCGCAGCATCCGTCCGCAGAGAAAAACTGAAAATATAAGTAAAAAATCGACGAAAACCGCTTGCTTCCTCGAAGAAATTCTGTTATTATTTGCACAGAACGTAACAATTATGCAATAAATTTAAGAATTACGAAAAATAAATTGTTCATTCTGTAACAAATGAGGTTTCTTGAAGGCCTGGCAGCCGGGCGGGGGAGTGTCGGTGATGGAAAGTAAAGCATTCAGGGAAAAGTCGGACAGTGATCTCTTCAGAATGTATCACGAGGAAACGGACGATCAGGAGAAGAACCGGATCAGACAGGAGATTACCATGCGGTATCTCTATACCGTGAGGTCGGTCGCCTGGCAGATGAAGGATATGTATACCGGTTTTACACAGCCGGAGGATATCATCAACGAGGGCGTGCTGGAACTGATGAAGGGCATTGACCGTTATGATCCTGACAGAGACAGCCGGTTCGACACCTTCGTTTCCAGAAGAATCCGCGGGATGGTCATTGACGTGATCCGGAAGAACGACTGGATGCCGAGAAGCTATCACCGTGACAGCCGTCTGATCGACGAGGCGACAGATGAGCTGATGGAGATGAACGGCAGAAATCCTTCCGATGAGGAGCTGGCGGACTACCTTTCCATGAGCGTGACGAAGCTTCGCAGACTCAGAAGAATGAGCACGATGGTGAACGTGCTGTCGCTGGATATTACCTACGACGGAAATAACGACAGTATTCTTCAGGTGCCTTCAGATAACAGGGAAGAGCAGCCGGAGCAGAAGTATATGCAGGATGAGGATATCCGCATTCTGTCTTCAGCGATCAACCGTCTGCCCGAAAAGGAAAAGATGGTCATCTCCCTGTATTATGCGGATGAACTGAATATGAATCAGATTGCGGATGTCATGCATCTGAGCCAGCCGAGAGTTTCTCAGCTTCACGCGCAGGCGATCAGAAGACTGAGAAAGAGCATGGCGGAAGAGCTGACGGAAGCATCGTAAGTAAACATCCATATCGTGCAAGATGCCACATACTGTATAAGCTACGGATTGCTCCGTGCTTCGCACTCCCGCAATCCTACAGGTATTCGCACTTTCGTTCCGCTTACGCGTCACTTCGTGCTCATACCTGTTGCCTTCGAAATCGCATACAGCCTCTTACACACGCTTCGCGTGTGACGAGTCTGTCTGCGATTCGAAGAGCTTATACAGTAAAAGTGACCGGGTGCTGGGGGAGAGTAAGATACCGACAGCATCCGGTCATTATGATCCAGTACAGCCATTTTGGGAGAGTGTACTGAAGTGGATCCATAAATATTAACGTTTTTATTGTAATGGATTGCACCGGATATGTCAAGTCGGGGCCCTCTGCTGTGGGGACGCCGATATTTTTTTAACTTCATTTAAAAGAAAAAGTGGGAAATTTTCTGTGAAAAACAGATAGAAAAATTATACTGGTGGAAAATCGAACAAACGTTTGCACTTCTGAATCTGACGTGTTATACTCAGGGAAATGGTGAATGGAAAATGATGCGGAAACGGAGGAACCGGTCCGGCGGGGAGATAGCGGACCGGCGGTATGCTGGAAATGCGGAGAATCATTTTACATTCCGATATGAATGCGTGTTATGCAAGTATTGAACTGCTGTATCATCCGGAACTCCGGGGGAAGCCCATGGTGGTGGGAGGCGATCCGGAACTGCGTCACGGCATTGTTCTGGCGAAGAGTCAGGAGGCGAAGAAGGCCGGCGTGAAGACTGGCATGGCGCTCTGGCAGGCGAGAAAGTGCTGCCCGAATATTATTTTTGTGCCGCCGCACTATGACCGTTATATGCGGTTTTCTTCACTGGCGCACCGGATCTATTCGGATTATACGGACCTGCAGGAGCCGTTCGGTCTGGATGAGTGCTGGCTGGATACGACGGAGAGCTGCAGTATCTGCGGGGACGGCATGAGGATCGCACGTGAGATCAGCGACAGGATCCGCAGGGAACTGGGACTGACCGTGAGCATCGGCGTGAGCTGGAACAAGATTTTTGCCAAGTTCGGATCTGATTACCGGAAACCGGATGCGATCACGGAAATCACGAAGGACAACTACCGGGAGATTGTCTGGCCGCAGCCGGTGGAGGATCTCCTGTACGTTGGGCATGCGACCGCGCGGAAACTGAGAAGGGTCGGCATCACCACCGTCGGAGAACTGGCGCAGACGGACCCGGCGTACCTGGAGCGGATGCTGGGCAAGGCAGGACTGATTCTGTATGTCTTTGCGAGCGGGCAGGACATGACGCCGGTAAGCCGCGAGCATACGTCGGCTCCGGTGAAGAGCATCGGCAATGGCATCACGGCGCCCCGGGATCTGACGACAGACGAAGATGTGAAGATCGTCATATACATGCTTGCCGAGAGTGTCGGGGCGAGACTTCGGGAGAATCATCTGAAGGGATATGTGATCGGCATTGCTGTCAGGGATGCGGATCTGGCGGGTTTTACCCGTCAGCGCAGGCTCGGCACGCCGACGAATATCACCGGGGAGATTGCCTCTCAGGCGACGGATCTGTTCAGAAAGGCATATGCGTGGAGGAAGCCGGTCCGCAGCATGACGGTTCGTGTGGCCTCTGTGGTGCCGGATCAGGCGCCGTACCAGACGGAACTGTTTATGGATGAGCAGCAGCGCGAGAAGAAGCATCGGGTCGATCTGGCGGTTGATGATATCAGGCGGCGCTTCGGCAATGATGCCATCCGGAGGGGAATGATGCTGTGTGACAGAGCGCTTTCCGCACCGGATATCAGGAACGACAATGTCATCCATCCCGTATCCTATATGGAGAGAGGGGACAGGACCGGCGCGGATTTTCTTCGGAACGGGGTGACGGCTCATGATGTACAGTGAGAAGGTTACACTCGAACGCGAGCATCCGGATTACGTCAATCCCCGGAAGGTCTATGTGAATGTGGTGGCTGAGTTTACCTCGGACGGGCGCCTGATTCCGTACCGCATCGAATGGACGGACGGCAGGAAGTACATGATCGACCGGGTGATCGGGTGCCAGCGCATGGCGAGCCGGAAGGCGGGAGGAGCCGGCATCCGTTATCTGTGTGAGGTGTGCGGACAGAGAGTGGAACTCTATTATGAGGAGAATTACCGCTGGTTTGTGTGCCGGAAACTTCCGGGAGATGCCTGAGCCGCCGGAAGGAAAGGCGCCCGATCACATGTGGTTCAGGATATCTTCCAGATAGGCGCGGTATGCCTCCCGCACGTTTTCCGGACCGATGATCCGAAGTTCGCTTCCGATCGCGGTGACCCATCCGAAGAACTGACGACTGACCGTGACGGGGACGCGCACATGAAAGGAGTCCTGCCCGGGAGTGGGAATCAGCATGATATCGCTGCCGAACCGGTCAAGGATGACGCCGGCGAGGTGATTATCACATGCCAGCGTCACCTCGGCATCCTCTCCGGAGAACATGCCGAAGGTCTTCTTTTCGAAGGCGGCAGGGTTGAATGCTTCTGTTCTGACCCGCTCTTCTTCGAGGCATTCGACATGCCGCATCTTGTCGACGCGGTAATGACGCTCCTCCTGGTGTTCATCCGACCAGGCGACGAGATAGTAATTTTCATCGTCCCAGATCAGGGCATACGGGCTGACGATATAGATTTCGCCGTTCTTCCGGAGCCGGAAGGTCTTTTCCGGCGTCCACTCCGCGTACTGAAAGGAGATTTTGCGGTTTCTGTCGATGGCGGTGTAAATGGTATCCACCGCATAAAAGACGTTTTCGTTCTTTGCCTTCGGGCGGGATGACAGGAGCACCTGCCGCTGCAGCTGCCGTGCCTGGCTGCGGCTGGTCAGATGCTCCAGCTTTTCTATCAGCTGACCGGATTTGTTTTCCGAGAGGCCCTGCGATACCTGAACGGCGTCCACGAGCATTTTCAGTTCCGCGAGGTCGAATTCTCTTGATCCGATGAAGCAGCCGTGGGTGCTGCCCTTTAATTTGATGATATCCACGCCGGCTGCCGTCAGCGTATCGATCGCGTTGTAGATGCTCCGGCGGTCCACCGTCAGGCGGTGATCCTCTTTCAGGCGTCTGCTCAGATCTTCCGCTGTCAGAGGATGTGCCTCATCCGACTCTTCCATCAGAATCCGGTAAATATAACAGATGATCAGTTTCGATTCCTGTATGGCCATGGCTGTGCCCTTTTTTATCTCAGGTTTCCTGGTAGCAGCGCCCCTCAAAAGGCTTCAGTGTGACGTAGAGTCCGTCAGCGGGAACACGGACCGTTTTCTCCGGCTTTTCCGTGGTGCCGCTGTAGATCACGTTGTCGGTATCGATCAGGAGCTTCAGAACCTGAGGACCGCCGACACTGTAGTGGTAGGTCTGCGTGTATTCGGACAGATTGAACATGCACATGATGCTTTCCGAGTCCGCTCTCCGGCGGTACACATAGATGCACTGGCGGGTGTCATCGGCGTCGATCCATTCGAAGCCGTCCCTGCGGTAGTCCCGTTCCCAGAAAGAGGGATGATCCATGTAGATTTTTCCAAGGTCGGTCAGGAAGCGGTGGAAGGAGTCATGCAGCGGGTATTTCGTGAGGAACCAGTCCTGTTCTTTTTTCTCGTCCCATTCTCTGATCTGGCCGATCTCGTTTCCCATGAAGTTCAGTTTCTTTCCCGGATGCGTGTACATATAGAGATACAGTGTGCGCGCCTGAGGGAATTTCAGCTCGTATTCACCGGCCATTTTCTGCAGGATGGAGGCCTTGCCGTGCACGGTCTCGTCGTGGGAGAACGGCAGCAGATACTTCTCGTTGTAATAATACATCATGGAGAAGGTGAGCTTGTGGTAGTCACGGTACCGGCAGGCAGGCTCCGTGCGGAAGAAGTTCAGGGTGTCATTCATCCATCCCATGTCCCACTTGTAGTCGAAGCCGAGTCCGCCTTCGCTGACAGGCTTTGTTACATCAGGGTAGGAAGAGGAGTCCTCGGCAATCAGGATGACGTTTCCGTCCCGCTGCTTCAGTCCCTGATTCATATCTTTCAGGAAACGGAGCGAGATGTCGTTTACGCCGCGGTTCGGATCTCCCTGCCAGTAGATCAGGTTCCCGACGGCGTCATAGCGCAGGCCGTCGAAGTGAAAATCATGCAGCCAGTATTCTCCCATGGAGGACAGGAAGCTGCGGACATCCCCTTTGGAATGGTTGAAGTTGATGGTGCCCCATTCGCTGAGCCCGTTTCCGGCAGCCGGATATTCGTAGACCGGTGTGCCGTCATAGAGGCGCAGACCGTAATCGTTCGGTGCAAAGTGAACAGTGACAATATCCAGAATGACGCCGATGCCGTTTCTGTGGCAGGTGTCGATCAGCTTTTTCAGGCCGTCCGGACTGCCGTAGCGCGAGGTCGCGCTGAAAAATCCGGTCGCCTGATACCCCCAGGATTCATCGGCAGGATATTCGTTGAGCGGCATGAACTCCACATAATTGTAATGATTTTTCTTCAGGTACGGTATGAGCTGACGGGCGATCGCGGCATAGGAGTACCAGCCTCCCGACACGTCGACGGCCGGACCGCCTTTTTTCGCCTCGTCCAGTGCTCTGGCGAGTTTTTCCGGGTCGTCGGAACGGCGCCAGGAACCGAGGTGAACCTCATAGATGTTCATCGGCTCGTTTTTCCGGTCGCGCCGCTGCCACATCCAGTCGCTGTCATGGAAGGTGTAGCCGCTGCGGTCGTAGATGACCGATGCCGTGCCGGGACGAAGCTCGGAGAAGAAGGCATAGGGATCTGCGTGGTCCAGAAAAGTGCCGTCTTCTCTGTAAATCCGGAACTTGTACATATCACCCGGTGCGGCGTCCTTCAGGAGACACTCCCAGAATTCCCCGTTTTCGACGCGGTGCATCGGGCACTCCTTCCAGCTGCTGAAGGTGCCGATGACGGCGGCATCTATGGCATGCGGCGCATACGTGCGGAAGACAACCCCCTGATCCGTTACGTGCGCGCCGAGATATTCATAGGCTTCAAATTCTTTTCCATCGTAAAAATCCTGAATATTCATAAGTTTTTTCACCCCTGACTGAGAAGATCCGGGAACATCCGGATGTTATCTCCAGTATACTATAGATGGCGCTTTTTCTGAATATGCAGGTTATCGTTACTGTGCTGATGCTGTCAGAGTCATGGCTGTCGGATGCATCACCCTTTTCGCTCCGGTCACATTCGCCGTGTATCTCCGTCGGCCATTCTCACCTTAAAAGGCGGCGCTGCGGAACGCGCCTGCTGACGCAGGCTTGAACGGGTCCTCGCGCTTATCGCCTTTTCAGGTTCGACTGACCGGGAGATACATCGGCTCTGTGAAGTCGCTCAGAGGGTGACAGCATCCGACGGCCGCTGCGAAAGCATGGTGCGTTCTGTGATTCTGACTGCGTCTGAACTGTGACAGGTTATCTGATAGGCATAAGTTCAGGCACGCGGCGGCGGTAGGAGGCAATCTCGGTGAATCCGCACTGTTCTGCGATTTCAATGCCGTCGGGGATGTGAGAACCGACATCTTCCGCCCGGTGGGCGTCGGAGCCGATCGTGAGGATTTTTCCGCCGCAGTCGTGGTAGAAGCGCACAATCTCCGGCGTCGGCATCGTGGTGTGCATTTCCTGACGAAGCCCGGAGACGTTCAGCTCGATGCCTTTGTCTCTTCTGATCACGATCCGGAAAAGGTTCTCAAATCTTTCAAGGAAAGGCGTGAGGTCGAGAGTCATACCGGACATGGCCATGTAGCGAAGGGGATAGGTCAGGTGGCCGAGTACGTCATAGTCATAATGTGCTGCATAGTCGGTCAGACGGTCCAGATACTGCGAATAAACTTCGGCGGGATCGTGTTTTTTCCAGTTGTAATAGTAGACGTCGAGGTCGTTGTCCATGTTGTGCACTGATCCGATGACGAAATCCAGGTCGGGGACGCGGTGCAGGAAATCCGCCGCTGCATCCGGGTTGGCCATGGGCTGCCCGAGCTCGGCACCGATGACGACGCGGAGTCTTCCGCTGAATCTGTCCCGGGCTTTCCTGAGATCGGGATAGAGATGGTCGATGTCAAGGATGTAATCACATTTCTGGAGACTGAAGATGTCCATGTGGTCTGTGACGGCCAGTTCATCCAGTCCCTCTGCAATGGCTTTCCCGCACATGTCGTCGATGATGCCCTCACCGTCAAAGGAGTAGTGTGTATGTGTGTGATAATCGGCTCTGAACATGATGCTTCCTCCGGATATTCTTACTGAACGGCCATATCATGATGCAGGTGTCATCAGTGATGATGCAGTTTTGTAAACCTACATCACAGAATTAACACATTTTCATCAAAATTTGAACACGGAAATCACAAATTCAAAACACAAATATTTTTTACCATGTCTTCAGACGTTAAGGAAAGCAGAAGCAGCGGGCAGAAAAACAGGATTCCGTTCCGGCTTCTGAAAAACAGGAAATTTCCGATGACTGCCGCTCATCAGAGGGCAGTGCAATCTATAATAAAAACAACGGTCAGAAAGGATGTGTCAGTTATGAGCGATTTTAATAATTACAGTCATGACAGCGGAAATGATTATCAGTATAACGGAGGATATAACGGCAGCAGCTATAACAATGGCGGCATGAATAACAACGGCAGCATGAATAACAACGGCGGCAGCAAGAATAAAAAGCCGAAGAAAAATCACGGCAGCCACTGGGCAAAGGTCGTTGCCTCGGCGCTGGTCTTCGGACTCATTGCCGGAACCACAACCTATGCGGTAAATGCCACGGCAGACCGGATCAGCCCGGCTGTCACGGCATCGGCATCTGCTGATTCATCATCGGATGCCTCGTCCTCTTCTTCTTCGTCATCGTCATCAGATACCGGAAAGACGAAGTCTTCAGCGGATCTGACTTCCAGCGGTGACAGCAAGACTTCGACAACAACCGAAACCGCGGATACGGACGGTGACGGAAATCTGACCGTGTCCGAGGTGGCAAAGAACGCCATGCCGGCCATGGTTACCATCTCTACCATGTCCGTACAGGAGATGCAGAGCTTCTTCGGCGGCTCTCAGGAATATCAGGTCGAGGGCGCAGGTTCCGGCGTGATTCTTGAGATCAATGACGACGAGGTTCTGATCGCAACCAATAACCACGTGATCGACGGTGCAGATCAGGTTTCCGTAGGCTTCTGCGACGATTCGGCCTATGAAGCGACAGTCAAGGCAGCCGATGAAGACAGCGATCTGGCTGTTGTCGCTGTAAAGACCAGTGATATTTCAGACGATACCATGAAGGAGATCAAGGCCATCACCATCGGTGATTCCGATGATCTCGCACTTGGTGATCAGGTGGTTGCCATCGGTAACGCACTTGGCTACGGTGAGTCCGTCACCAGCGGCTATATCAGTGCCTTTGACAGAAGCCTGGAGCTCTCTGACGGCACCAATACGTATCAGCAGGAAGGCCTGATCCAGACAGATGCAGCCATCAACCCCGGCAACTCCGGCGGTGCGCTTCTGAATATGAAGGGCGAGCTGATCGGTATCAACGAAGCGAAGAGTTCTTCCACTTCCACCGGTGAGACCGTAGATAACATGGGTTATGCGATTCCTCTTTCCAAGGCACAGCCGATTCTTGAGAATCTGATGAATCAGGAAACCAGAGAGAAATATTCAGACAGTGAGAGAGGATATCTGGGCGTTACCACGACCGATGTGACAGATGATTATGCACAGCTGTACGGCATTCCGGAAGGCGTGGGCATCACAGCGGTAGCTGACGGCAGTGCGGCGCAGAAGGCAGGACTTCAGAGAGGCGATATCATCACGAAGATCGGTGATAAGAAGGTTACCTCGGCTGAGGATCTGATTTCCGAACTGGAATACTATGCAGCCGGCGATCAGGTGACCATTACGTATCAGAGATCCGGAGACAGCGGAAGCTATGAGGAAAAGACGGCAACGGTGACACTCGAGAGTGAATCCGATGCCCAGGCCGGCACAGGCAGTTCCGACAACAGCGGATTCGGCAGCAGCAAAGACAGCGGTGACGGCAGTCTGTATCAGCAGATCATCGGCTCCGATGCCTCAAGGGCAGACTGATTCCGCACGGTATGACCCGAATATGATGATCATGTAACAGAGGCCGCACGGGCAGCTTCTCCTGAAGGAGACAGCCCGTGCGGCTTTTCTTTTGCACACGTGTATTTTCTGGTGTACAATAGCATTCAAACTCAGGATACAGCAGCACCCGGGCTGTAATGAATAAATGTATATTCTGTATATATAAACGGATAAGGCAGGAGGTACGGCAGGATATGAACGGTGCGGAAGCGATGGTGGCATGCCTGAAAGCCGAGGGAATTACGAAGATATTCGGCATCCCGGGCGTGGCCATTGCGCCTTTTTATGAGGCTTTGTACAACCAGAATGATATTGAACAGATCCTTGTGCGTCAGGAGCAGGCAGCGGGACATGCGGCCAGCGGCTACGCAAGGATTTCCAGACGGCCGGCGGTCTGCGTGACAAGCTCCGGTCCCGGTGCGACCAATCTGATTACGGCACTGGCCACGGCCTATGCGGACAGCATTCCGATCATTGCGATCACGGGACAGGTCCGCAGTGACCTGCTGGGCCGTGATGTGTTCCAGGAAGCGGACATGAGAGGTGCGACGGAATCTTTTGTGAAATACAGTTATCTGGTGAAGGATGCCGATGACATTCCGAGGGTTTTCCGCGAGGCCTTCTACATCGCCAATACGGGGAGGAAGGGACCGGTTCTGATCGATATTCCCTGTGATATTCAGATTCAGGAGCTGAAAAAGCCGTTCCAGTACCCGGAAAAAATCAGCATCCGCGGCTACAAGCCGAATATCAAGGGCAACCCTCAGCAGATGGCGAAGGTGATCGCGGCGCTGAACCGCGCCAGCAAGCCTCTGCTCTGCGCGGGCGGCGGCGTGATCCTCGGTCATGCCGAGGATGTGATCCGGCGGTTCTGTGAAAAAAATCAGATTCCTGTTGTCTCGACCATGATGGGCATCGGCGTGCTGCCGAAGGCGCATCCTCTGTATTTCGGCATGCTGGGCAACAACGGAAAGCCGTATGCGAATGAAGCGGTGTCGGCCAGTGATCTTCTGATCATTGTCGGTGCGCGCGTGGCGGACCGGGCGGTGCCGAAGCCGGAAAATCTGGAAAAACGCGTGAGCGTCATCCACATCGACATTGACTCCGCGGAGATCGGAAAAAATCTCGGCCCCACGATTCCTCTTGTCGGGGACGCGGCGGTGATTTTTGAACATCTGCTGGATGCGGACATTCATATCGACACGAAACAGTGGCTGGAGGACCTGGAGGAGATGAAGATCCACACGGTGGATCACCGGAAGTTCAGCGACCGGCTCGTCAGCCCGATGAATCTCGTGCAGACGCTTTCGGAGAAGATGGATGACGATGCGATTTATGTCGCGGATGTCGGACAGAATCAGCTGTGGTCGGCGGATAACTACGTCATGAAAAAGGGGCGCTTCCTTACGACCGGCGGCATGGGCACGATGGGATACTCCATTCCGGCAGCCATCGGTGCCAAGATGGCGGAACCGGACAGGCAGGTGGTTGCCGTCTGCGGAGACGGCGCTTTCCAGATGTCCATGTATGAGCTGGCAACGATCGCCGTCAATAAGATTCCTCTGAAGATCATTGTCGTGAGAAATCAGTATCTCGGACTGGTGAGGGAACATCAGGAAAAGGTCTATCACGGCCATTACTCGGGCGTACAGCTCTATGATTATCCTCATTTTGACAGGCTTGCCGAGGCGTATGACATGGATTATTTCTACGCGGACAGCAATGAGATGCTGGACGGGGTGCTCGACCGTTTTCTCGCCTGCAGAAATGCCTGCATCATGGTGTGCGAGATCGATGCCGCAAATAACACGAAATAAGATTCAGAGACGGAGCACAGGAAGCGATGAAAGGGATTTTTTCAGTACTGGTAGAAAATAAAGACGGCGTGCTCTCCGGCATTGCCGGCCTGTTCGCGAGGAGAGGATACAACATCAACTCGCTGGCCGTGGGTGAGACGGAGCAGCATGACGTGTCGGCCATGACGATCGTGTCAGACGGTGATACGCGCACGATCGATCAGATTGAAAAGCATCTGAACAAAAAGGTGGATGTCATCAAGGTCCGCCGGCTGGAAGAGACGAAGTGCATTCAACTGGAGATGATGCTGATCAAGGTTTCCTGTTCGCCGACGACAAGGGGAAGCCTGATTGAACTCTGCAGTGTCATGGGGGCAAAAATCGTCCACGTGGCACCGAAGAATATGGTGATCGAACTTCATGCGGAGCCGGATACCATATCCGAATTCATCGAACTGGTCCGCAGCTACGGCATCCTCGAGGTGCAGCGAACGGGAACCATTGCGATGTCAAAGAACTGACGGAGGCAGTTCCGCATGAATACAGATGACAGTAAAATGGCGACCATGCCGGTCGGAAAGCTTCTGATTTCCATGGCACTGCCGATGATGATCTCGTTCTTTATCCAGGCACTGTACAATATTGTCGATTCCATGTTTGTCGCGCAGATTTCGGAGAACGCGCTGACGGCGGTTTCGCTCGCCTTTCCGATGTATCAGGTTCTGACGGCGATCGGCGTGGGCACGGGTGTCGGCATCAGCGCCGTCATCCCCAGAGAAATCGCGCTCGGCAATCAGAAGGAGGCGGACAGGGACGGCAATACAGGGATCTTTCTCTGCCTGCTGTACTGGGTGATTTTTGTCATGCTGGGACTGACCGTGGTGCCGTCTTATTTCCGGATGCAGACTGATGTGCAGGAGATCATCAGCGACGGGACGAAGTATCTCACGATCTGCTGGACGCTCTCCGGCGGTGTGTTTTTCGGCAATCTGTTCGAGAAGATGCTGACCGGGTCGGGCAATGCGTTTCCGGCCATGATCAGTCAGGCGCTCGGCGCCGTTTTCAATATTATCTTTGATCCGCTGCTGATCTTCGGCATCGGACCGTTTCCGAAGCTCGGCATTGCGGGCGCGGCGTATGCGACGGTATTCGGACTGATGCTCGGTGCGCTGACGGCATATCTGTTTAACCGGAAGAAGAATGACTGGGTTCATTTTTCTCCCGCGCTGATCGCACACCCTTCCGTGAAATCCGTCCGCGATATTTTTGCCGTGGGTTTTCCGTCCATGATCACGATCGGTCTGTATTCGGTGGGATCGTTTTTTATCAACCAGATCCTGCTTCTGTACAGCACGACAGCGACGGCGGTGTACGGTATCTGGCTGAAGCTTCAGAATTTCTGCTTCATGCCGGCGTTCGGCATGAATAACGGCATGGTGCCGATCATTTCCTACAATCATGCGAAGGGAAAAATCGACCGGGTCCGCACAACGGTGCGGCTGGCCGTCACGGTTATTCTTGTCTGGATGATTCTGCTGATGATTCTTCTGGAACTGATACCGGATGTGATCCTCGGCATGTTCAGCGCATCGGATCACATGCTGACCATCGGTATACCGGCGATCAGAATCGCCGTGATCTCACTGCCGCTCGGCGGCATTACGGTCATTCTTTCGACGGCGATGCAGGCGCTGCGGCACGCAAGATATACGCTGCTGATCAATATTCTGCGTCAGGCGGCGCTTCCGGTTCTTCTGTTTCATCTGATGTCTTCGCTGACGGGAACGCTGAAACTGACATGGACCGCCATTCCGCTCGGTGAGACGGTGACGGTGATCACAGCCGTGATCCTCTACCGGAAGATGGCGAAGGATCTGAAAAAACAGACCCGGGAACTGACAGGAAAGGCACAGACACGGTCGTGACGGGAAATTCAGTCCTGCATCCGAGAGATATATTCTTCCGTGGTCATCAGATGAGTATGTACGGGAGAGAGGCCCCGGAGCATCAGCTCCGAGGCTTTTTCTTTTGGTTCGTCGAGGCCTGCGACGGCGTCGGTGACGTAGATGACTTCGCAGCCGAGGTCGATGGCTTCGAACGCGGTGGACAGCACACAGCATTCCGCCACGACGCCGGTGAGCACCAGACGGCCGCCGGCCGATGTGACATCGAGGGCGGCTTTTCCGGCCTCCGGCACTTTCATGAGTGAGTACACGCTCTTGTCATAAACGGGGTATGATCCGTTCTCCGTCACGCGCCGGATCGGATCAATCAGGTCATTCAGATACCGGCTGCTGTTGATACCGGCGTACTTTTCGTTGTAAGTCTGCCATCTGCCGAAGGGCTTCTCCGGTGCAATGAACCGGGAAAAAATCACCCGGTCTCCGGAAAACAGCGGGAGCAGGCGGAGAATGTTATCCGCTGCGTCCATGGTGGACGGACAGGCCCATTCCTCCCCGGGGAGATAGACATTCTGCATGTCGATAACAAGAAGCAGATCCTGATTTTTGCGTTGCATTTCGTATGTCCTCATTTCAGTCGGGCTTAATACAGTACGGTGGCATCTTGGAATAGATATATACCTTATAGTTCAACGTGTGACAGCACTTTGCCGATGGAGTCATCGAAGCTCAGGTCGGCAGCGACGCTCCGGCTGGTGGCGCCCCTGTTGATCACAACGAGCCAGCTGCCGCGGAAATAGTCCACAAGGTTTGCCGCCGGATACACGGCGAGAGAGGTGCCGCCGATGATCATGAGATCGGCTGTCTCACAGGCTTCCTCTGATTTTCTCCAGGCTCTTTCCGGGAGCATTTCGCCGTACAGCGTGACGTCCGGGCGGATGATACCGTGGCAGCCGTCCCTGGTGCAGTGCGGCACGCGCTCAGTGCTTTTAAAGATGTAGTCGGACGGATATTTCGCGCCGCAGGTGTCGCAGTAGTTGCGGAGCGTGGAACCGTGAATCTCATAGACAAACTGATTGAGTCTGTCGGCGGTCGCCTGATCCGGCGCCGTCTCATCCATCGCCTTCTGGTGAAGTCCGTCGATATTCTGGGTGATGATGCAGTCCAGTTTTCCCTTCAGCATCATTTCCGCCAGCTTTTTATGTGCCTTGTTCGGCTCGATGCCTTTCGCGTTCATTTTCTGACGGTAAAATTCAAAAAATACGTCAGAGTGGGCGTACAGACAGTCGTTGGAGAGAAGATATTCCGGCGTATAGGCGTCAAACTGCACATCGTGCTGATTGTAGAGTCCGTTTTTCGAACGGAAATCGGGTACGCCGCTTTCCGTTGATACGCCGGCGCCGCCGAAGAACACGATGTGACGCGACTGTCGGATCATCTCGTTGAATGCCGCGTATTTTTCCTCCTCGCCAAGAGACTGCAGATATTCTCTTTCTTTACGTCCCGAATACTTGTCCAGATATCCCATGCTGACCTCCTTAAGCTTATACAGAACCTATCTTAAGCTGTTCAGAAATTATCGCTCTTCGCGGTTATGATGAAGCTCGATCCAGGCATCCAGTGAGAGAGGGCGGTAATCGCTGTACATACAGAAGCAGTTGATCATGTTGCAGGTCATCGGTTCCGTCGCGCCGGATGCGAGTGTGATTTTTCTGCCGGCGCCCATCTTCTGAATGTCATAGATGAACCGGGCTTCCTCCGTGTCATGTACATGGCCGTACAGATCCCAGATCATCGGGCTGCCGTCCTTCAGATGCAGGTGATTGCCGCCGAAGACGGGCATGGGGAAGTGGTTCATGATGACCTTCCGGTTTCCGTCCTCGATCTCGCGCATCGAATCGATCCATACAAAGCGGTCTCTGTCGATGCCCGGCCGGTTGATCCATCCGAAGTCGTGATTGCCGCAGATCAGGTGCAGCCTGCCTTTCAGCCGGTGCAGAACGTGGTTGATCGCTTCCGCATCCTCCACATACCGCCAGTCGAACATGTCTCCCAGCACAAAAATCTGATCGCCACCTTTTACGGTGTCATTCCACTGTGAGATCATGTATTCGTTCATTTCCTTTGTGGAGCTGAACGGACGGTGGTCCATGTATTTCATTACTTTTTCACTGAAAAAATGCAGGTCCGATATATACCTTTTCATGTACACTCCGTTTTCGGGTTCTCAGATTTTCAGATTTTCAGACTTTCAGACCGGAGAGCATATTGTTCAGCTCCTCGGCATGGCTGTCGAGCTCGCGGCTGGATCTGGAGCTGGCTTCGGCCGTCCGGCTGTTCTGTTCTACCACAACAGAAATCTGTGACAGACCTTCTGTTACGCTGGAAATCTGTTCTGCCTCTTTTTTCAGTTCCGCGGTCATCTGCCGGATGAGTTCCGTGCTGCGGTTTGATTTTTCCATGAGTGTCTGCAGGGAGTCAGCGGATTTTCTCATGATGCCGGATCCGTTCTGCACGGCATTGATGGAACTTTCAATCAGCACAGACGTCTCGCTGGCGGCTTTTGCGGAATTGCCGGCGAGAGAGCGGACTTCATCGGCGACAACGGCAAAACCCTTGCCTGCCGCGCCGGCTCTTGCCGCCTCGATGGCTGCGTTGAGGGAGAGAATGTTGGTCTGGAAAGCGATGTCATCGATGGTCTGAATGATGGCACTGATCTGCTTCGACTTGTTCTCAATGTCATCCATCGCTTCGAGCATTTCCTTCATCAGTTTGTTCTGGTCCTGAACATTGTGGGAAACTTCACCCGTAAACTTCGAAACCTCGTCCGCATTTCCCGCGTTCTCATTCACCTTCTGGTTCAGATTCTGAATGGTCTTTGTGAGATGCTGGATGGTGTCCGACTGTTCCTCGGCGCCCTGACTGAGCTCGGTGGATCCGTCCGCAAGAGCGAGGCTGCCGGCCTTGACCTGACGTGATACGTCGTTCAGCCTGCTGAACATGTTCTTCAGGTTGGCGTTGATTTTTTCGAAGGAATCATGGATTTTCGCGTATTCTCCGATGAAGGCATCGGGGTTTTCCAGATGCACGGAAAAATCGCCGCGGCTCATCTGCTCCAGCGTATTCGAGGTGTCGGTGACGACGAGCCGGCTGTTCCTGGCCATGGCGCTGTAGTCATTGATGATGTTGCCGAGCTCGTCCGTTCCGAACCGGTCCGCGCTGACCGTGTGGCTGAAATCGCCGGATTTCATGGTGTTGATGGCACTGGAAAGCTCATGGATGCCGCTGATGATGTAATTGCCGAGGCGGGTGTAAACGAAAAGCGCGATCGGAATCAGGATGGCAAGAAAGATAACCACGCCGATCGCTGTGCGCCGCTGGATCAGATGAACAGTTCCCATATAATCGTTCAGACTGTCATCTGTGATGACGCCGCTGTTTTTCAGATCGGTCAGAAAATGGACTCCGGAATTCCGAATGCTGACAAAAGCGTATACCGCAAGCAGAATACACGAAGCCAGACAGATCAGGAGAAAAATAAACGTCAGCGTAAATTTGGTCTTAACCGAACAGTTTCTGATTTTTTCTTTCATGTCTTTTCCCTCACATTTGATGATAGATGAACCGTGATAAGGGGGATCTTTCGATAATCCCGCACTATCGATATTATTATCGGCTCCCGGACCGCTCATTATTAGTTCATGTGGTGAGTTCCTGGCCGGAACCTCATTCACGTGAATTCTGATTGAATTTCTCCGGCTTCAATGGTAACGTAGAGATGCTGTCTGTCAGACAGCAGAGCAATGCGTCAGTTCGAGACCTTCCTGACGTAAAACAAAACTAAAGGAGAGATGAACTATGAAAAACAAAAAGGTACTGTTTCTGACTCAGGCGGCGATGATTGCCGCGATTTATGTGGTGCTGACTTTTGTCTTTGCCGCGATCTCGTTCGGCGAGGTGCAGCTGAGGATTGCCGAGGCGCTGACGATTTTTCCGATGTTTACACCGGCGGCGATTCCGGGGCTTTTTGTCGGATGTCTGCTGGGGAATATCCTCGGAGGCGCGGCGCTGCCTGATATTATCTTCGGCAGTCTGGCGACGCTGGCCGGTGCGTACGGCACCTGGCTTCTGAGAAAGAAGAAGCCGTTTATCGCATGTCTTCCGCCGATTGTGGCGAACACGCTGGTGGTGCCGTTTGTTCTCCGCTATGCCTATGGCATCAACCTTCCGATCTGGTGGATGATGATCACGGTGGGCGTCGGAGAGGTTCTGGGATGCGGCGTACTTGGCAATGTGCTGTATTTCGTTCTCAGAAAGTATAAGGAGCCGATTTTCAGAAGCAGTCAGTATCATGCCTGCTGATCCGTAAGGGAGAATCGGGAAGCGGACGCCCGGGGATCGATGATCTCCGGGCGTTTATTTTCAGATGCCGGGAAAATCCGGCAGTATGATATGAGGAAAAGAGTTTCCGGATGCGGATAAGAACTTCCGGGATACGGACAGGAGTTTCCGGGATACGGACGAAGAGTTTCCGGAGATGCGTAAAAAGAGTTTCCGGAATGGAAGGAGATGAATTCAGCAAAATGAAGAAGAGAAAACTGCCGCAGGGCATCAGAGTGACATCGGCGGCACTGGCAGCGGTCTTTGCCGTTGCAGCGGGAAGCGTGAATGTGTCTGCCGCAGGCACGGGCAGCTATGCGGGACAGACCGGGGAAGAGGCTTATGCCGGAGAAGATTTTTCCGGGGCGGATGAGGCACTGAACGGTGCGGCGGACACCTCCGTGGTAACGGCGGACGGCAGCACCTCCGGTGCGGAGACAGACAACAGCATCTCCGATGCGGAGACGGACAGCAGCACCCCCGGTGCGGAGACGGACAGCAGCATTTCCGATGCGGAGACGGACAGCAGCACCTCCGGTAACGGAACAGGCAGCATTTCCGATGCGGAGACGGACAGCAGCATCTCCGGTGCCGGGACAGGCAGCGATGCCTCTGACACGGCAGCAGACAGCAGCACCACGGACACGAAATCGGACAGTGACACCGGGAATTCAGACAGCGGTGATGAGGCGACAGAGGAAAAGCAGAAAGTCAATGAGGATGCAACGCCGGTGGCGATGTACCGCATGTACAACCCGAGAACCGGTGAGCATCTGTATACAGCCGATCTGAATGAGCGGAATACGCTTTTTTCCCTGCTGTGGAATTATGAAGGCATCGGCTGGTATGCGCCGAAGAAGTCGGATGTACCTGTCTATCGTCTTTTTAATCCCTTAACCGGTGAACATCATTATACGATGGATCTGAATGAATACCGGACGCTGGGCAGTCTTGGCTGGAATCAGGAGGGTATCGGCTGGTATTCCGATGCGGATGAGACGATTCCGCTGTACCGTCAGTTCAACTCCAGGAGCGAGCTGTCGACAGGATCACACAATTACACGGCTGATCTGAACGAGTACATGGTTCTGACACAGCAGAAAGGCTGGACGGATGAGGGAATTGCCTGGTACGCACTGAAGAGCGGAAGTCAGGATTCGATTCAGACATACGGATACAATTACACGTATACACCGGGTGGAAGAACGCTGAAAAATCTGCTCAAGACAGGACTGATGGCCTGCGGACGCACGCTCTATGTCTGGGGCGGCGGACACGCCTCCGATGCGGACGCGCTGGGATATCAGTCTAAATGGGAGCAGTTCTTCAACATGTACAAGAATGGCTATAACATGAACCAGCATCTGTATGCCTACGGCTATGGTCTGGACTGCTCCGGGTATGTATCCTGGGCGGTTTTCAATACGCTTTACAGCAGCAGGAGCAATTCCCAGTACATCAACGACCTGGCTGCCGACTGTGCGAAGGACTTTGCCGGCCGCGGATGGTGTAATTATTACGAAGGCAGCGGGACGGAAGCAGAGGACAGTGATGACGGCGATGACGGCGATGAGGTACCGGAGCTCCTGCCGGGCGATATCGTCAGCATGTCCGGTCACGTGTATATTTCACTGGGACAGTACGATGACGGCAGCACGCTGATTCTTCACTGCTCGCCGAACGGCGTCCAGATTTCGGGAACGGACGGAGAAGCCTACCGGAAGGCCTGCTATTATATGAGATATTATTTCACGCAGTGGCCGTATCCGGAGAAGCAGCAGGGAAGAGATTATTATGATTACGTCGGCGTCGCGAGATGGAAGACAGACGGCAGCGGAATCCTGACGGATCCGGAGGGTATTCAGAAGATGACGCCGGATCAGGTCATGAATGAACTTCTGAAATGAACTTCTGAACAGCTGACAGAGAAACGGCAGTGCTTCCGGCGGCAGCGGCCGGAAGTAAAAGCAATACGAAGTAAAAGCAATACTTAAAGAAATACCTTACGAAAAAAACAGGGAGTACAGAGCGTCTGCTCTGCACTCCCTGTTCTGTTACCATGGGTTTTCAGGTACGGATTCTGACGCAGTACCCGGACGGTTTCTGACGGCAGTGTCCTTAGTTTGTGGACTGCTGCGTGGAAGGCATTTCCGTCAGGGTTACATCGTGTGTGGATTCTTTAAATTCACCGTTGCTGTACTTCTTGACGGTAAGCACCAGCTTGTCGCCCGGCTCATGCTCTCCGATGATGCTTCTCAGCTCCTGGAAACCGGAGATTTCCTTTCCGTCTACAGCGGTGATGACTTCTCCGCTCTCCAGTCCTCCGAGATCAGCGGGGCTTCCGGAAATGACGTCGGTGATGTAGGCGCCGTCCGGATAATCAACGTCCTTTTCCTTATCCTCTGCCTTGTCAGGGTCTGTTCCGTAGATGCCGAGGAAAGCGGAATTGGTATTGGCCTGTGCCTTGTTCGAATCGGAACTTCCGCTGTCGGGTGTGAGGTTTTCTCCGCCGTCGTTTCCGCCCCTGCCGCTGCCGCTGTCACCGGAGCCCGGTGTGAAGGAGCCGAACGGGAATCCGGAATCGGAATCGGAACCGGATCCGCTGAAGATGTCCTCGATATCTTTCTGAATGGTGTCACCTGCGTCGGATACCGCCTCGTTGACGATCTTCGGTATGGCGATCGCCGAGGTGATGACAAGAATGATCGATGCCACGACGCCGATGATGACGCCGGAGAGAACGGACATACCCACATGCTTTCCGGCTCCGCCTGCATGATGCCTTTTCTCCGGTTCGGAGCCGTTATTCATAGCTCCGCTCATCGGACCGAAATGCTGCGGCCCGTAATTCGGGTTTCTGTTCTGTGGTCCGTAATTCGGGTTTTCGTTCTGCGGTCCGTAATTCCAGCCGCCGTTCTGCGGCCCGTAATTCCAGCCGCCGTTCTGCGGTCCGTAATTCCGGTTTCCGCCCTGCGATCCGTAATTCCGGTTTCCGTTCTGCGGTCCGTAATTCGGATTTCCGTTCTGCGGTCCGTAGTTCGGGTTCCCGTTCTGCGGTCCGTAGTTCGGGTTCCCATTCTGCGGTCCGTAGTTCTGATTTCCGTTCTGTGGTCCGTAGTTCTGATTTCCGTTCTGTGATCCGTAGTTCTGACTGCTGTTTTCGTTTTCCTGACTGTTCTGCGGCGTACCGGTGGCGCCGTTACTTCCGGATTGATCCTGCGTGTAATTTTCGTCACTCATGATTTGCCTCCTGTTTTCTGTTGTGAGATTTCATCCCGGTCTCTGCTTTTCTGTGATGTGTGCATGATACCTGTTTTTCCGTCACGTGTACACATGATTTTTTTTCTTTGATGTGCCTTTTCTTTCATGTGCCTTTTCTCTCTTTCATGTGCGCACGTTTCGGGAACGCATGCGGATCACGGAGATCGGGTGTTGCCTGTATCAGCTTTTCGAAGAAAGGCTGCTGTCAGCGGAGACGGCCTCGGTGGGCTGTTCCGCCGAAGACGAGGAAGAAGCTGACTTGCTGACAAGTGAGGGCTGATCCACATTGAATGCGTTGACAAAATCAGTCGAGACCGTATAGATCGTGTCTGAATCGCCGACGCGGAAATAATATTCCGAGATGGTGGAGTTTTCACTGCCCACATAAAGGGTGTCAGTCGTTCCGTCCTTCCGCGTGATCTGGATGGTAATGGTCGGATCATCGCCGAAACCGTAATCTTCCGGTTTGGTGACATCGGTCACTTCATGGTCGGAAGAAATCTCTGAAAGCTTCTTCGCGAGATTATCGGCCTGGGAGGCGTCTACGGTTTCATCCGGTTCGTCGTCGAATGTCCAGGTCCCTTTACTGCTGTCTCTGCTTATGGCAAAGGATCCTGCGTCATTGTGACATTCGATGCCGGTGATGTCATCCTGATCGACCGAGTAAGCGGTATATGTCTGGTTTTCAGCATCGTCCTGCTTCTGCTTCCATGCTCTGAATCCGAAATAGGCGGCGATGGCAGCGCCGAGAATAACCAGCAGGACGATCATCTGGATCTTCTGTTTTTTCACTGAAGTTCAGCTCCTTTCCGTGTGCTTTTCCTGTTGTCTTGTTCCGTCATTTTCTGTCATCAGCGTTTTCTCCTTCTGAGCCAGATGACAAGACCGCACGCAAGGAGCGCAACCGGGATCAGGATGACAAAGACGAGGATCAGTACCATCGAGGTGCCGGCCGGAATGGTCAGTGAAGCATCCGCATATTCCTTGACAGGAATGGAGATGGAGCTCTCCGTGCTGACTACCGCCGATACCGAACCCGTGAAGAGATTCAGGTTGGATCCGGATACCATCTGGTTGGCGTTGTCATTGAAAATATAGATGGATGAATATACCAGTGCGGTTCCGCCGCCGTCACTTCTTACGGCTTTTACACCTACGTCATATGCCTGCTCGGCCTCATCGCCTGTCGGCTGCAGGTCGGACTCGGATTTCACAGAGCCTCTGAGATAAGCGCCCTCCGAGGTTTCCAGAAGAGGCGTAAAGGTAACATTCTTGTTGTCTGTATCCGTTGTGATCGCCGTTGAGAACGGAGACATGATATAGCCGTTGTCAATCTTTGAGGTAATGTCATCTGTCTTCACATTCGGAAGGAGATAGAAAGGATACTGGTAGTAGCGGCTGCTGTCGCTGTCCAGAACCAGTTTGTTCCCGACAGAAACACCGAAGTCGGCAAGAAGTTTACTGAAGTTTTCAAGGTCCGGATGTTCATAGTCAGCAACAAAAATCAGGTTTCCGCCTTTGCTGCAGTAGGTCTGAAGCTTTGACAGATCGTCGGTGGACAGATCAGAGGTCGGTCCGTAGATCAGCACCGCCTCGGCATCATCCGGCACCGTATCGTTCTGCATCAGATCCAGATCCTTCGAGTCCACGTTCAGCTTTTCCATGGCATCGGTGAAGGTGGTGGACAGGGATGTCTCTCCGTGACCTGTCAGCCTGTAGATGACAGGAAGATCAGAGCTTGTCACATAGTCGATGGCAGAGGTCAGCTGACCCTCACCGTCAAATCCTGTCGTTTTCTGAGAATAGGTCTGGTAATCCATCGTCGTCTCATACATATCACTGGAGTTGACGATTTTGTACCGGTCGCCGCACTCGACGATCAGGCTGTTCAGGTAGAGGTTCGAGGTGTCATCCGTATATTTGCTGATAAAGGAAGGATCAGAAACCGGATCGACATACTGAAGCTTAATGTGGCTGGAAGCAGCCCGGTAATTCTTCACGAGCCTGGTGATGGTATCATCGGCCTTCTCCTCGCTGTTCAGAACGGTGATGGTCACATCCTGGTCGAGGCTGGAGAGCATATCTTTGGTATCGTCGGTCAGAGAGTAAATACCCTCCGAGGTCAGGTCCACAGCCTGAAGGGATTCGGGCATCTGCGCCGCAGCCATGTTCAGGATTACCGCAGCCGCGATGGCAATGACGATCATCACCGAGCTGTAGGCGCCGATGGAGAAGGTTCCTTTCGAGATGACGAAACGCCGTTTCTGCAGCACCTGCGCCGTCAGGAACAGGAACAGGCAGATGACGGTCAGAAGATAGATCAGCGCCGGTACGCTGAAGGTTCCGCCAAGGAAGGCCTCGAAGCGCTGGCAGATATCAAAGACACCGAGAATTTTTGAAACGGTGCTGTTGCTGACCATGTTCTGAATGCTCGGAATCAGGTATCCCATGAACAGGAATACGAAGCCGAGCACAGCGGCGATGATCGGGTTTTCCGTCAGGGACGAAGCGAAGACGCAGATCGCGATGCATGCGAGGCCGTACAGCCAGACGCCGAGGATGCCCACATAGTTCTGTGCGAAGGAAACGGTGCCGAAAGCTGAAAAAATCAGCGGGTACAGGCAGAGGATGAGTACCGGAATGGTATAGACCGCCGCTGCGCCCAGGAATTTGCCGAGCACGATTTTTCCCACGGAAACCGGGGAGGTAAACAGGAGCTGATCCGTTCTTGTTCTCTGTTCATCCGCGAAGGATCTCATGCAGAGGATCGGCATCAGCACCAGAAACAGGATCTCCGAGGCTGACAGGGAAGATGTGATGCTGGAATTCAGCGCCAGAAAATTGTAGTTGGCCGTGAAAAATGACCAGAAAGCCCAGAGGACTCCGATAAAAAGCCATCCCAGGAAGGTATGCATATAAGACTGAAAGTCTCTTTTGGCTATTGCGTTCATGACTGCTTCTCCTCCTTTGCTTCAGATGATGTCGGAGCTTCTGCTTTCGCATCATCCTGATCCGTGAGTGCGAGGAAGACGTCCTCAAGCGACTTTGTGGTTTTCGTCATCTCGAGGAAGTACATGCCCGCGCTGACAACAGCCTGGGAAACTGCCGGACGGATGTCCAGATCCGAGTCGGAACGGATCAGTGCCTCAATCTGTTTCGGTGCGCCTTCGCCCGGGTCCTGCAGAACCTTTGTGTCCACGCTGACCACGTTCTGCACGAGACGGAGTGTGTCGCCCAGCTTCACCTCACTGTCCGCAAGGACGACAATGCGGATTTCCTGCCTGTGCTGACTGGATTCACGTAAGTGCTCCGGTGTGTCGCTTGCGATCAGACGGCCCTTGTTCAGGATCCATACAAAGTCGCAGACCGCACTGATATCGGAAAGAATATGCGAGCTGATGATCACGATGTGATCGTTGCGCAGTGTTCTGATGTATTCAAACATCTCATGCTGCTGTTCCGGGTCGAGACCGACGGTCGGCTCGTCAAGAATGATGACTTCCGGGTCGTTGATCACCGCCTGGGCCAGACCGACACGCTGCCTGTAACCCTTGGACAGGTTGCGGATCAGCCGCCCGCTGACAGGACCCGTGCCGGTGTGGCCAAGCGCCCGTTCAACAGCTTCAGCGCGCTTCTTTGCAGGAATGCCCTTCAGCTCTGCTGCAAAGTTCAGATATTCACGGACCGTCATATCGGTGTAAACCGGCGGAATCTCCGGCAGATAGCCGATGCGTTTCTTCGCCTCCTCCGGCTGGCGGGTGACGTCAAAATCATCAATTTTCACGCTGCCCGAGGTGGCCGCGAGATAGCCGGTCATGATGTTCATGGTCGTTGACTTGCCTGCGCCGTTTGGACCGAGAAAACCGTAAATGTGTCCTGTCTCAGCGGTGAATGACAGGTCGTCTATGGCCGTCCGGTTTCCATACCGTCTGGTGAGATGTTCTACCTGTATCATTTTTTTCATCCTTCCTGTTGTTTTCATGTATCCTGTTTTTCCATGCCTCTCCGCTGAAGAGAGGCACCGCCGGGACGGAATCTTTCCTGTCCGGCAATTTCTGAGTCTAAGGAAAAATTGTGTTATATTAGCTGATTTTTTGTGAAAAAACTGTGTCCTGAGTATACATAAAATAACGGCGCCGCCTGGGCTGGTACAGCGGGGGAGAATGAATTATACTGTATAAGTCAGTCGCATGCCAGAGGCGGACTGCACACCCGAAGGGTGTGCAAGGCCGACTGTGGCTTTGCGACGACAACAGGTATGAGCATGGAGCGATGCGAAGCATCGCGAGAATGCGAATATGCGCGGGCAGTGAGCCGCATCCGCACACACGAAGTGTGATGCGGTGAGGCGAACGCCGCGTCAGACCGACGAAGCCGGCCTGAAGCGCCGGAAATGAAGAAGGAAAAGAAAGGAGGAACGTCACATGGACAGAACGTCCGTTTCTGCGGACAGACGGCCGGAGCACATATATGCCGCCATCGACCTGAAATCGTTCTACGCTTCTGTGGAGTGTCACGAGCGCGGACTGGATCCGCTGAAGACGAATCTTGTCGTGGCGGATCTGACGCGGACGGAAAAAACGATCTGTCTGGCGGTTTCTCCTTCCCTGAAGGCTGAAGGGATTCCCGGACGGCCGAGACTTTTCGAGGTGATTCAGGCCGTCGGCAGGATCAACAGCGCAAGACTGGCAAAAGCGGGAATCCGGGATTTTTCCGGAAGCTCCTGCCAGGCGGATGAGCTGAAGCAGAATCCCTGTCTGAAGCTGGACTACATCACGGCACCGCCGAGAATGCAGCTGTATATGAAATACAGCACGGATATTTACCGCACCTATCTGAAATTCGTGGCACCGGAGGATATTTTTCCCTATTCGGTCGATGAAGTTTTCATCGAGCTGACGCCTTATCTTCGCACGCTCGGAACGGATGCGAGGACGCTGACGGAGAGAATGATCCGTGAGGTCCTGAAAACAACCGGTATCACGGCCACGGCCGGGATCGGCACGAATATGTATCTCGCGAAGGTGGCGATGGACATCGTGGCCAAGCATATTCCGCCGGACAGCACCGGTGTGCGGATCGCCTCCTGTGACGAGATGAGCTACCGGAGGCTGCTCTGGAATCACCGCCCGCTGACGGACTTCTGGCGCGTCGGCCCCGGTATCGCACGAAAGCTGCAGCGCTGCGGCATCTGTACCATGGGCGATGTGGCGAGGACGTCGCTGGAAAACGAAGAGCTGCTGTATCATCTGTTCGGTGTCAACGCCGAGCTGCTGATTGATCATGCATGGGGATATGAGCCGTGTACGATGGCGGATGTGAAAAATCTGCGCCCGGCCGTGAAGAGCATGAGCGAGGGGCAGGTACTTCAGGAACCCTATACTTTTGAAAAGGGCAGGACGGTGATACGCGAGATGGCGGACCGGCTGGCACTGGATCTGGCGGAAAAGAACCGGAAGGCGGCGCAGGTCGTACTGACGGTCGGCTACGACGTGGAAAACCTGGAGGATCCCGCAAGGCGGAAAAATTATCACGGCGAGGTCGTGACGGACCGTTACGGACGGCTGGTTCCGAAGCATGCGCACGGAACTGAAAACCTGAGTCTTCCCACAAGGTCGGAGCGCCGGATCCGTGAAGCTGCGGTGAAACTGTATGACAGGATTGTGAATCCGTCTCTTCTGATCAGAAGAATGTATGTCGTAGCAGGGAATGTCTCCGAAGATGCGGACGGCGGAAGCGGACGATACGTCACAGTCTCAGGAGAAAACGGCGCGGGATCTGCAGAGGGTGCCGGCAACGGATATGGGACCGGAGCAGCCAGAACAGGAGCGGAAAAAACCGCAGCAGCCAGAACCGGAGCGGCAAAAACCGCAGCAGCCAGAACCGGAGCGGCAAAAACCGCAGCAGCCAGAACCGGAGCGGCAAAAACCGCAGCAGCCAGAACCGGAGCCGTGTACGAACAGATGGATCTCTTTACCGATTATCAGGCACGCGACAGGGCGGCGGAAAAGGAAGAGGCGGCGGAAAAGGCTGTTGTTGAGCTGCAGCACCGGTTCGGAAAAAATGCCGTGATCAAGGGTATGAACCTCGAGAAAGGCGCAACAGGTATAGAGAGAAACCGGCAGATCGGAGGACACAGGGCCTGAAACCGGCCGGCAGACCGGAGGACACAGGGCCTGAAACCGGCCGGCAGATCAGGAGCATACAGGAACTGACATGATGGAAACGAAAATCAGGGAGAACAGTGAAAAGATGTCCCCGGAAGAGCGGGAGACGCTGCGTCTGTACGGAGATATCATTCATCTTCCGCCTCACAGATCGAAGGTGC
>Ga0256406_1002152_pt1 | contig 28946 bp, 20 predicted proteins | sample RumenRJG_03DNA_FD_185986 | JGI IMG/M metagenome (GOLD analysis project Ga0256406, IMG submission 185986) | Bovine rumen microbial communities from Lethbridge, Alberta, Canada - RJG_03 | ecosystem: Host-associated > Mammals > Digestive system > Stomach > Rumen | place: Canada: Alberta | collected... | reverse complement strand
TTGATAAATTTGCTGATCTCGGTCTGCGGTTTGGCACGGAACATAACATGCAATGGTCCTCTTCATGGTTCCATTCCTCAAGCGTGATGCCGTAGTTCGGACCAATATGCTCGAAGATTTCTTTTCCTCGCTCGGATATCCGATCATCGATGACCTTCCTCCGATATTTTGTTACCATGATCAGGTGATAATACATAAGGTACACTGAATGTTGATTATGGTCTAAATCCCGCATATACCATGCTCCATTCTCGTTTCGACCGAATCACTATCTTTGTGGTTTTAGTATATCACAGTGGAACGATAAGAACAAGTGTTCTTTTTGTTTTTCTACCTATTCTTTTTCTCTGATTTTTCAAGGAAGCAATTCATCCCTCCACCTGTAGAGGATGGTGGATTTCTTGCTTGTTTATGTTAAAAAAGCGGTCGGGCTTTGCCCGGCCGCAGGTAGATTCCTTCATTGTTGCCTTTGTGAGACCCGGTCCTGAGGCCGACTAGTTCTTGGCCCAGTCCACCTTGTCCTCGCCGTCTTCTCCCTCTTCGATCTTGCCTTCCGTGTCGTCTGAGATCATAGGCTCACCGTCCATGTCCGGCATGGGCTTGAATTCGGGATTCTCATCCATCTGGGCACGATAGGCCATATCCTTCAGCTCTTCTCTGTTTGCTTCGAGAGCTTCGTTGATGTCCTTGAAGGCCTTCTCCAGGTTGGAGAACATGTCGCCGAAATAGAGATCCGAAAGCTGGCTCATCTTGCCCTGGAAGCTGTATAGGATTCCATCCAGGTAATCGTAGGTGCCGATCTTCAGCTGACGGGCCGTGTTCTCGGTGACCTTCATGAGTTCGTCGGCACGCATCTTGGATTTGACGGTGATATCGTTGGTCTCGACCAGGACATCGGCCTGCTTCTGAGCGTCGGAGATGACTGCCTCATACTGGTGCTTGGCCTCGTCGATGATCCTCTCTCTCTCGTTCTTGATCCACTGTGCCTGCTGGATCTCATCGGGAAGCTCTGCACGGATCTCTCTCACGATCTCAAGGAGTTCCTGTGAATCCACCATGATCTTCCCTGTCAGTGGGAATCCCGCCGCAGTATCAACGATCTCTTCGATTTCTTCCAATAGTTCTAGTACCCTCATGATTTCCTCCCGTTAAAACCACTACTTACTGATCTTTTCGTTCATACGTTTCAGGATCGCATCGGGGACGAGCCCGTCGATGTCTCCGCCAAGTCCGTGTACCTCTCTGACCATGCTGGAACTGATGTATGAATACATCGGATCTGTCATCAGGAACACGGTCTCGACCTGATCGTCGAACAGGCGGGCGTTCATCTGGGCCATCTGGATCTCATACTCGAAGTCCATTGTAGCCCGAAGCCCTCTGATGACCACATCGAAACCGCCGGCATTGACGTAGTCTGCCAGCAGTCCTGAGAAATGAGAGACCTGCACGTTCTCTAAATGAGACAGAGACTCTCTGATCATCTCTTCCCTCTCTTCGATGGGGAATTGTGCCTGTTTTGACGGATTGGCGATTATGCCTACAGTCAGATCATCGTAGAGTTTTGCCGCTCTCTCGATGATGTTCATATGGCCGTTTGTCAGTGGATCGAATGATCCTGTGTACAGTGCCTTGGTCTTCATCTGGCTGATCGCCCTCCCACAATCTATAGTCAATATTATCACATCGAATTAGGCATAGCAACAACATATTGTGTCAGCATGCTTATGCCGTATCGACGTTCTCTGGTCCTCTGGAGGCTTCCTACCTGCTCGGGCATGTCGTCCTCTTTTCTGTGCTCGCAGATGATGATCCCTCCCTCTTCGAGAAGGTCATGCTCGTCTATGATTCCAAGCGCCTGCTGACACAGTCCCTGACCGTAGGGCGGATCCATGAGGATCACATCGAATTTCTCTCCAAGATCCCCGAATCTCTCAAGGCTCCTGGCTACGTCTCCGGGCTGGATCCTTGCCTCATCACCTATGTCGCAGTGATCCAGATTCTCCCTGATCTGATCCAGGGCCTGCCTGGATTTCTCGCAGAACACGCAGCTTGCAGCTCCCCTGGAAAGTGCTTCGATCCCAAGTGATCCCGTGCCCGAGAAAAGGTCGAGCACCCTGGCGTCGGGCAGTTCAAAGGCAAGTATGCTGAACATTGCCTCCTTGGTCTTGTCTGTCGTCGGTCTTATATCTCTGCCGGCCGGTGCGGCCAGTTTTCTTCCCTTGTATTTTCCCGCTATTACTCTCATTTCACCAACCTTCCTAAAGATCCAGGCTGAATCCCTCTCCGAACATTTCCGTAAGCTTCTCCTTGAGGGCATTATGCTCCGGCTTCGAAAGATCCGGATCCTCCTCAAGAAGGGCCAGGGCTTCGTCTCTGGCGTGCTCCAGGATCTTACCGTGTCGCACCAGGTCCGCCATGCTGAGCATGGGAAGTCCGTGCTGTCTGGTGCCGAAAATGTCGCCGGGTCCTCTGAGTTTCAGATCCTCCTCTGCGATATAGAATCCGTCGGAGGAAGACTCCATTATCCTGCAGCGGTCTTCGCTTATCTCGCTTCCTCCATCCAGGATCAGATAGCAGTAGGACTGGTCTGCTCCCCTGCCGACTCTGCCTCTCAGCTGATGCATCTGGGCCAGACCGAACCGCTCTGCATTCTCGATGACCATCACTGTTGCGTTGGGCACGTTGATGCCGACTTCTATCACCACCGTGGCCACAAGTAGGTCTATCCCTCCTGCGGCGAAGTCCTCCATGATACTGTCCTTCTCATCCTGCTTCATGCTCCCGTGGAGCAGGGCCACAGAGTATCTTCCGTGGCCGTGATCCCCGTCGAATCTCTCGGAAAGTTCTTCGTAGACTTCCTGAGCCGATCTCACATCCAGAGCCTCCGATTCGTCGATCAGCGGCGTCACCACATAGGCCTGTCTGCCGTCTTCAAGTTCCTTCTCGACCAGGTCGTAGCATCTCTCCCTGCGGCCCCGGCTCAATGTCTCGGTGATCACAGACTTTCTCCCAGGCGGCATCTCGTCGATGATGGAAACATCAAGATCCCCGTAGAGCACCACCGCCAGGGTCCTGGGAATGGGCGTAGCCGTCATCACGAGGATGTTTGGGTCCATGCCCTTCTCTCTGAGTCTCACTCTCTGGTCGACTCCGAAACGATGCTGTTCGTCGGTTATGACAAGTCCCAGGTTTTTGAATCCCACGTCAGGCTGTATGACCGCATGGGTACCTGTCAGCACATCTATCTCTCCCGACTTCAGTTTCTCAAGGACCTCTCTTCTCTCGGTCGCCTTGAGGCCGCTGGACAGGAACCCTACCCTTATGCCCAGAGGCTCAAAAACCTCCTCCATTGATCCGAAATGCTGTCGTGCAAGTATTTCAGTCGGAGCCATCATTACGGCCTGATATCCGCTTTTTACGGCCTTGTACATGGCGATCTGCGCCAGAGCAGTCTTGCCCGATCCCACATCTCCCTGGACCAGCCGGTTCATTACCTTCTCCGATTCCAGATCGGCTGTGATCTCATCCATGCACCGCTTCTGCGCTCCCGTCAGGGGAAAAGGCAACCTGCCTTCGAATTCCTTCTCAGATCCGTCCTTCGCAAAGGCAATGCCTCTTTTTATCCCGGTCCTTTTTCTTACGGCCATGAGCCCGGTCTGGAGCATGAAGAGTTCGTCGAAGATGAGCCTGTATCTGGCGAGCAGATAGCTTTCACGATCCAGGGGGAAATGCATGGTGTCTATTGCCTTTGCAAGATCCATGAGCTCGTTCCTGCGCCTGAAATCTTCCGTATACGGATCGATGATCAGGCCTTCCCCGGATCCGCCAAAGACCGCGTAGATACTCCTGATCTGCTTCTGCCAGCCCCGTATATCCTTCTGGCTGACTCCCGATGTCAATGGATAGATTGGGATTATGCCTTCCTCTCTATCCTCGGCTCTGCAGAAGTCGGGATGGACCAGCTGGAGGCCGTATCTTCCCGATGAGACCTTGCCGAAGAAGGCATAGTCCTCCCCTTCTGTAAAGTACCTGGCCAGATATCTTGCATTAAAAAAGAGGATCTGGGTCGCTCCGGTTTCATCTGCTACGTGGAGCCTCAGCGATTGCTTCCGTCCTCTGGTGTAATAGTTCTGGACGATCCTGGTCACCTTCCCCACTATGGACACCTGGGCATTTGCCTCGAGATCTTCGATCTTCGTCAGATGCCTTCTGTCCTCGTAGGTCCTGGGAAAGAGATAGATAAGGTCTTCCAGTTTCTCTATGTTGAGCTTTTTGAGAGCTTCGGCTTTTTTGGGGCCGCAGCCCTTCAGGCTGGTTATCGGATCATTTGGTTTCATGGGGTGATCTCACCTGTGCCTCAGACGACTGCGATCTCGTCCGAGTCCGATTTCCTGTAGAATTCCATATGTCTTGGCTGGACGTCTCTTGATGCGGTACCCGTGTTTATCACGGTGACCCTCGCAGGGGTGACTCCGAAGACGCCCTCCAGTTCCTCGAATATCCTGTTTATTATGTGCTCGGCCGTGCCTTTGATACTCACGCCGAAGCCTATGACTATGGGTATGGTGATCTCAAGGGCATCCTCAGGACCGTCTATTACTATCTCGTCCGCTCCTGCCTTGCCTTTTTTCTGCGAGAGGATCGCCTCGCCTTTGCCCCTGCCTTTTCCATGAAAATCATGGACGACCACCTGGCCCCTTGCAGAGGTCACCGCGTCCATGCACAACTGGCGTACTATGTCCCTGGAAAAGTGGATCTGTCCCCAATCTGTATCTACATCAAACATGTGAACATACTATCATAAAAGCGCCTGCACCGCAAAACAGTCGCCCGAAGATCCCGGGCGAAAAACACGAAAATAGGGCCCGGCTTCGCCGGGCCCTCTCTGTTGCTTTTGTATAAGGTCTCTTAGCCGATCGCTCTGTTGACCTTGCCGGATCTAAGGCAGCGGGTGCAGACCTTGGCCTTTCTCACCTTGCCGTCTTCTTCGATCCTTACCGTCTGGATGTTTGCATTCCACTTCCTTCTGGTGTGTCTGTTTGAGTGGGATACGTTGTTGCCGGAAACCTGTCCCTTTCCGCAAATCTCACACTTTCTCGACATATGGTACACCTCCTCGTATCTTCTAAGGCTTATGCCTGGTTACTCGTTTTATCGAGGCTGTCCACATCAGCCTCCAACCGAACATTAGGGATTATATCACAGGGAAAGTCCCCATACAAGCATTAATTAGCGGATCCCCGACGCTCTTCTTCTGAGCATCATTACAGTTATGGCGATGGCAGTCATGATCATCAGCATGCTAAGAAGGAGGATATTCGTCGTATCTCCTGTTCCGGCGGATTTCTCCGGCCTTATTCCATCAGGGTTGTTATCATCCGGAGCAACATCCTTGTCGCCATCACCTTTACTGTCCACTTTTATCGGAGCATCTTCCAGGATTATATGGTTGTTGTTGTCAACAGAAAGTCTGCCACCTTCGACCTTGCCGGTCAGCAGTGTAACATTACCAAGCCCGTCGACAGTAAATTCCATTACCGTAGTCACCCTCTGATAATCCCTGGGGGCTACGACCTCCTCCATTTTGTACTTTCCCGGCAGAAGGTCTAACAGCTTGGCTTCTTTTGTAGACGACCATTCATCGACCACATTACCTTCCTCATCTGTTACCCTGATGGTAGCTCCTTCGAGTTCATCTCCGCCAAGAGCTTTCTTGGAGAAGTATATGCTCTCCTTGTCTGGCTTGACCGTTACCGTGTTAGACTTATCCTCATGGACATCCTCTTCTATGCTTACGCCGTTGAAGACGCCTATTGTGTATTCTGCATAGTTGGGAACACCATTATGATCTTCATCTGACTGTACCGGATCATTACCTTCATTAGACTCAGCACGATCTTCCTCAATATCGCTGTCCTTTATAGTTTTATATCTCTCCCTGACTTCATCGAGAGTTTTGCCATAAACACAAGCTGTGAATGTGATCTTGATCCAATGACCGCGAAGATCCGTCACAGGCTGATTCTGCGGATCAACTGAGGGACCGGCGCTGGTTTCTGCTTTATAGTATGTCTTTCCGTCTTCGGCTGATGTGTCTGTAGTCTGTATATATCCACCGCTTCCGTCTTCTTCGAAATATCCCTCAGCGCTGGGATCGACTTCTGTTAAAGATTCGATCGTGACAGGAGTATAGGTTGTAGTCCCGTCGATCAACTTATTCTCGATCTTGACCGTCAGAGTCCTGCCACTGATAGTTACGACAGCAGCATCGATCTTCTCTCCTGACTCGGATACTGTTGCATCTTTGTTTATCTTTACAGCGGAAATATTGTTCTCGACTTTGTGGTTGTCTTTTTTGCCGAGATCGACAACACTTACAGAGCCTTCATCACCTGCAAAACTCAGGACTTCATCCAGTTTATCGGTGATGGTCACAGTATCTGCATCCTTTGTCACATAGGCGATTATATCGTAGGTGAATGTTTCATCCAGTTCAATGTATTTATGAACAGCCTTGTTCACATACTTCTCGATCTCGGGTTCTGTCTGGATTTTGTTGTTTACCTTGATCCTGTTTCCGACGACTTGGCCCTGATCTTCAACGGGCTCCTCCTCGTAGGTTGGCGTATATTCGATCTCCTCCGAAGAAATGGGCTTGCCATCGATTTCAAGTTCACGAGCCACATAGGTCACACCGATCTTCCTTGGCAGTTTCTCCACGGTGAAATCCATGCGATCCCTGGTGAGGTCGAATGTAGCATTCTCCTTTCCTCCAAGGGTGATTTCACCGGTCTGGTCATCGACAGTCCCTTTTACAGGGGTCTCCCTGCCTTGAGGATCCTTCTCGTAAATGCCAAAACCGATCTTAGTGACATCGGGATCCCAATCCTTGGTCTTGCCCTGGTGCCAGGTCTTCAGCACTTCAAGTCTAATGGTTTCAGGCTTGACTGTTACCTCGTTGGTTTCAAGGTCAAAACTGTAATCGTTGCCAACGCTGATGTTGGCCTCTGCCTTGTTCTTCGTTCCACTGTGGGCAACGTAGTCGTCCGGATCCTCATCAGTTCTGCCCGGATAGTCTTCTGAGATCACAGCACCATTGTCAGAGATATTACTGTAAGTTCCTGTATCACCAGACCCGATCACTTCATCGGTATACTTGGCCCAGAATGTCACCTGCACCCATTTACCTGCAAATGTAAGAGGCTGTTCCTGGCCAAGTATATTCTTATTCTCGAACTCAAGTTTAAGAGTCTTACCCTCAATGGAGGCATTGTAATCGGTTATGGCTGTTCCCTCGTTATCCTGGTCTTTGCCGGACACGGTCGAATCTGCCGTATGATCATTTTTGTCCTTGTATACGACCGCAGCGATCGACTTGGCCGGATCTGTTGTGGCCTTGGCTGCAGAGGTGTTCGCATCATCAAGACTTTCCATCGCCTCGGCGAATTCGAGTTCTTCCACAAGAGGATCACTTATGACCAATTTGGTGGATCCTGCCGGGACATAAACCATGAGGTCATACTTGAACGCCTTGTCATACTCGACCAGATCTGCGTGGACATCATTATTCACATACTTTTCTGTGAAGGCATTCATATTCTCTGCCTTGAACACCCCGGTAATGTAGAAGAACTTATCTGCCGTTTCTGTAGGCGGAGTTACGCTATATTGGTCGCTGGGATCGATCGCACCGAGAACTTCCCTGGCCCTATCGTACTTCAGCACTTCAGGATCGGTAGCGGATGCACTGCTACCGGGCTTATTGATCTTTTCCCATCCAGTCTTCCCTGTAGTATCTTTTGTGGAATAATAATCTCCGTTATATGCCAGCGCCCAGAGTCGATCCTCATCCTCCGGATCCTTTGCGATCGCACCACAATAGGGATTGAGATTCTTCTCTCTGGCAAGTGTTTCGAGGAGTGCTCCATCGCCCTTATATGCTGATGATGCTGCCGTAATGATATTATCAGGTTCTTCAGGATCGTCACTTATGTCGGTAATTGCCGAGGCATTATTGGCATCACTGTAGGTAACGTCCTTGTCGTTGATCTTGATTTCACGTGCATAGTAGATAGTACGTATCAGGCGAGGCAATTCATCCACGGTCGCCTTTGACTCATCAACATCCGTAGTTGCAGGATCGTCCCTGGTGAGCTTGATGGTGAGTGGCTTGGATCCTGCCGGCGCCTTATCCGGATCATCGGTCAGGCAGACTACTTTGCCATCAGCATCTACATATACCGTAAGTTCCTTCTTGTTATCGATATTCTTTGCATAAATACCAAATGTGACATCAGTGACATCATCCGGCCACTGGTTCTTTCCGTTGATGTTCCAGGTCTTTTCTACGTCGATCTCTGTCGTCTCAGGCTCCACTGTAACCGTATTAGTCCTGAATGTGCTTTCACTTCCATTGGCAAACTTAACATTGAAGTCAGCGTTGTTCTGCATGCCGTGGTGCTCTTCGTCAGTCAGAACCGGCCAGTTAGGGTCATCTGCCGGGATCTTGATCGAACCGGATTCAAAGTCAAGCATGCGGATGGTAAAGCGGTCGTTATTGAGACGATCCAGAGCGTTTTTATAAACTGCGCCGTCATCGTCCGTGAGTGGACCTACCCATGTGGTTCCTGATTTATCATTGTTGGGAGTTGCATAGATTTCTATTCCGTCAGGGTTCTCTGCTGTTACTGCTACAGGATTCTTGACCTGTATGAACAGACGCGATGCACCCTCCGCACCCTTGTCAAGAGTTGAGCCTTTAATGCGAGGCATCTCTTTCAGGTTCGTAACCAGCGTCTCGTCATCGGATCCATCGGCTAGATCAAGATGCCTAATGGTATTAGCACCTTCTGCTCCTGTTCCGTTGAATCTGTTGTTTGCATTTCTCCAGTCGGCAGAACCTTCTTCGAAAGGTCCTTCCCAGGTCTGTCCCTGTTTATTGTCACTCATGGGCGTACCGTAATAGTCGCCGTTAGCTGTCCTGGCAAAGAGACGGCTTGGAGCCTCTACTGCCCATACAACCGGATCCGAACCGATCTTCTTATCATTTAAGAGCATTTGGCCGATCACCAGGTCGCTGTTTGCGAATTCAACATCATAGGGAACCGGTGGCTCGCCATTAGTGATATCTCCGCCGAACTTATCTTCGCTGTCCTCCGACCAGCTGTCCGTAAGCGCTTTAAGGGCATCAAGATTCCTGTATTCATCCTTGATGCGCGCATGGAAGGTGACCTGTACCCATTTACCTCGTAATGCTTCAAGCGCATTCATGGTTCCGCCACTTGCCGAGTCAGAATCCTGATAGGTTGTGTTCTTATCGATTTTTACTGTAAGCGTCTTACCACTGTTGGTAATCTCTTTTGTGGCGCCATCCTTGATATTGATCTCACGGCCACCTCTATCCGGCATTCCACTCTGGGATACAGAACCTTCCTCCTGATGGTCGTTGGTTACCTTGATCGTAATCTTCTCAATGGAGTCAGCAGCAGTTTCGGCCTTATCACCATTTGGTTTAGCAAACTCTAACCCATCAACCAATGTGTCGGTAATGGTAAATTCCGTTGCCTCCATAGGAACATATCCCATGATGTCGTAGGTGAATTCCTGGTCGAAGTTCACGATGTTATCGTGAACCTTCTTGTTTACATACTTCTCTGTGATCGCCTGGTTGTCGTTAGATGCCGGAAGCACCAGGTTCACACCAAAGATATGAGCCTGGAATGTTTCCACCTCCATGTACTGACCAGGATTCTCAGGATCTTCAACTTTTTCAGTATGAGGCGTGCTGTTGAGAGTTATATTTGCTTCATCAAGAGCTATGTCCTTAGGTGCGAAAACATAGGACTTGACCTCAACCAGCTCATCCGAGGAATTCTTCTCCCATTCTGTGAGCGTAAAATGAAGGTGATCTTTAAACTGGATTTTTACCGCTTTCTTTAGGGCTTCTAATATCTTCGCGTCTTTTTCTGCAGGATCTACTCCTGCATTATCCAGCTTGATTCGTTTGATAAGCGCAGCCAGATAACTCTTGCCTTGACGCTTGGTGATATCAACGGAAGTATTATTCAGCGTGACCTCCACACCATTTACTTCAATCGGGTTAGCATAAGTAAGTGCGAAATCGAATACCGGTATGGTTGTGCCATCCGTTGCTGTCAGCGTTAGGGGAAGCGCAAACTTACCGTTCCAGACTATATTACCTGCTTCGTTTGTAGTTGGCTCCAGTTCCTGAGCCGTATCAAAATCGCTGGCAGGAGGATTTGCCACTCCGTCAAGAGTAAGGTCTATAACATGTGCCTTCTTCCCATCCGAAGTAGCATCGACGCGCATCACTACTTCCTTCGACTGGACACCGGATACCCACTCCTTGGCAACTCCCATGCCTGCCTCTACGGTGGCCTGGTCGTCAACGGGACCGAGGATATATGTTCCGTCTGCAGCAAGACCGCCACCACGACGAGCAATATTACCGCTGACTTCTACCATAGGATTGTTCATGGTAGTAGTTCCCTTGTTGATGAGATTCAGTCTATCCTGTGATACCTCATCTTGATAGGTGGACCCAGCCAGGCTCTGGTCCTGGCTATTCTCATTCTTCCAGCCGGTATATGGATTATCCAGGCTGGGACTGACACCTGAAATAACGACCGTGCCGGAGTCTCCGGTATCGGCGTGGATATCGCTACCGCCTGACTTACCAGTGTTAGACAAAGAAGAGTCTCCACTGTTTGTTATGATATCGTTTCTGGTTCTTACAGCTGGTGGATCTGTATTATTTCTCAGATAGTTATAGTTGCTGTAATACTGTGCCTCAAATGGCGGTGTACCTGTTGCGTAGTTATTCGCTATTACTACCTTATCCGTAGCACCGGCATCCAGAATAGTATTACCATATGCGCAAAGCCATACACCACCACCAGTACCCTGAGTACCGGGACCGTCGGTCATGTCGTCGGTATTCTTTGTGATCAAGTCATCTGTCCCTGAGAAGAGAGATGCTGGCGCCTCGCCACATGCATTGGCAGCCGAAAGTTTGGTCTGGAGCTCTTTATTGGCATCTACATACCTGTCCTCGTTTGGGAAATCAACATTGTCGTAATACTTTGTTGTGCCTGTGACCGCCAGGTTGTCGTGTACATAGAGTCCTGTCAAGTGCATGGTATAGGTGTATTCCGGGTGGTCACCCATTACATACACGGCACCGCCAAGCATACGAGATTTATTATCTGTCAGCTTACCTTTGATGATCTGGACGCCGTCGGAGTCTGCAAGGATAGCGCCGCCACGGGTGAGTGATGTGTTGTTGTGCAGAGCACCGTCATACATGACAAATTCGCCGTGTTCGCGGGCTTCAAAGTTCGGCTTTGTTCTGCTGTCATCGGTATACATAAGACCCATAAGCCATGCTATACCATTCTCAGTAGCATAAACTGCACCGCCACCAAACCAGGCAACGTTTTCTGTGTATTTACCACTGTTCATGGTAATGACGCCGCCTTGTTCGGCAGTGGATCCACCACCGAACTGTACGCCGACGTTCTTGGAGAATATTATGGCTTCGGGATCTCCGTTCTCGGTGCCGACATTTACTTCTGTACCTGTACCGGAAACCATGATGCCACCGGTATCCGCACGGTTGTTGGTAATTGAAGATGAGTTATCTATGGTACCCTTGGCGCCGCCTTTATAGATAACGGCACCGGCTGTGCCTGTAAGACCTGTACCAGGCGAACCACCGTCTATCCCGGCATCCGTGTTACGCGGACGATCCGAACCTGCCATTTTCTGCTTCTGGGTCCGTGCATTAGGAACACGGGGGACGTTTGGGCCGCCGCCTTTGACATACATCTTTATCGTCTGTGCATCTTCATTGGCTTTGTTGTCATCAACGATATAACCAACGAGATTATTCTTGATCGTGCCGCCTTCAACGTTGAAAGTCGCATCCGTACCATTAGCTACTACAGGTGCTACGTATTTAGGGGTGGTAGCTTTATCTCTGGAGGTTACAAAATCAGAGAGAGTGCCTTTAAGAGTGGCGCTTCCGCCACTTTTGACATCGATGAAGAAACCTTTTGGTTCATAATCCGTATCTGTGATCGTGCCTGTGAATTTTTCGGCCGTATACAAGGTGTCACCATCCGGACACTGCTGGCCGATCTTACCGGACAGAGTCACGCCACTATCGATGGTCAGACTTCCTTTGACCTTGAACATGGAATCGTAAGAAGACTGAGCCGATGAATAGATCGTTTTATCCTGACCCTTTATGGTCACGGTTTGTCTATCGGGTATCTCGATGCTCGTTCCATCGTATGCAAAACTGTCCCCAAGGATGATCTCTGTTTCGCCTGATCCAACGGCGGTTTTCAGATCACCCCACGAGCTTACTGTTGTCGCAGCAAAAACATCAAATAGCCCTGTCTGTAGCAAAGGCGATCCGAATCCTGATACCATCATCAAAAATGTAATCAGTGCCGCTATGCTGAAACCTGTCAGTCTCTTCTTTCTATTTGTCTTGCCCATCATGTCTTCCCCCATGCATTTAGCGTAACTCATTGTCCCCTACGTTATATCTGCGCGCGAGTTTTAACGCAATATTAATCTTTCTCATTTTTAGGTTGAAATTCCAACGTTTACAAATAAAAAATCGGCTGCACATGCAGCCGATTATGTTTTCACTCTTTCAGCAGGACTATCTCACCGGCCTGCCGGGTCCTGTTCATGTCGATGAGCCGCTGATTTGAGCTGCCTCTGAACTTGAGGGTCAGGTCCTTTTTGGCTTCGATGAAGGGCCCGTCGATCAGAAGGTCCGTAAGTTCCAGAAGCCGCTTCAGATCCGGCTCCTTCTGGTGTGTCTGTTTGAGTGGGATACATTGTTGCCGGAAACCTGTCCTTTTCCGCAAATCTCACACTTTCTCGACATCTGGTACACCTCCTCGTATCGTCATAGGCTCACGCCTGTTTTATCATATCCTCGGGGCTGTCCACATCAGCGCCCAATCAAACAGTAGAGGTTATATCACAGCGCCTGTATAGCTTACAAGTAGTTTTTTTCCGATCGCCAGGGTCAGTTGCAGATCGCCGAGGACAGTTACCTCCTGCCCTGAAGGGACACTCTCAGTCCCGGAGCTATGGGAAATCCAAACAGTTCCTTTTTCTTCTTTGATTTGTCAGGGCCTGCCTTGCCTTTGCCCCTATCTGCTGCATCTTGATCTGATACGGCGATGAATATGCATCCGGATCTATCGGTCGTGGCGCTTATCTCAGTACCTCCTGTCTCATGCTTCCACGAATTCAGGACCTTCTTCATCTCTCCTGTAACTTTCTTTACGGTCTGGGTCCCCCGGGAGAGGACATTTTTGTGAGAGAGAAGCAGAGTGAACTCTCCGGGGCCGGAGCAATGATCTTTGATCTTTTCGGGATCTATGATGATCGAAAATCCTGCCTGATCACAGGGGTATCTGTGACGGCTGTAGTCCTCATGACTGATGATCGTACCCCGCTCTCCATCAAGTTCAGGTGTGGGTTCTGTTGCCGTTTCAAGATCTATGATGGTGTTGTCTGTGCTGCTGAGCAAAAACGCCTTTACCTGCTGAGGATATCCGTCGTTTGCACAGACTCTCTTTTGGTACAGATGTCCGTGGATCTTGAGTCTATTGTCTTTTACTTCGCAGCCGAGAAGTTTCATCTGCGGCGGTCTGTCAGTCAGCTCATTTCCAGCATCATATGTGGTCCTGTCGAAATACTCATCCGGATACTTCAAAATGACTTTTCCATTTTCATCTTCACCATAGATGAATGGAGCGTTTGAGGCGCTCGCTTCGTTGAAGTTTGTGAGGATGTTTACTTTTTTATGGTCACGGTCATGTATTTCCCTGTATATCTGTGTGAATATTGCCGGAAGCTTTTCCTTGACACTGTCATCACAGTACTCCGAAATAAATCCGTCCATGTACTCCATCCGCTTCAGTGCCTCATCTTCTGGAAAATCCCTGAGCTGTTTGATATGGCCGGTCAGATCTGTTGCAAAAGTCTTCCACAGGAGCTTGTCCAGGACTGCTTTCTCGCTTACATTGCTTTTGCAGAACTCGATGCATCTTCTCATCATCTCCACTTTGCCGCGTAGGATTTCTTCTTGATGAGCCTTTTGTGTGACGGATATGCTGTCACCTGTCCTGATCCTCCAAAGATATCCCGTCTTGAAACATACCCCGATCTTATTGGCATGATGGAGCACTTCAAGCATGAAGGGAGCATCTTCGTTATATATGACGCCTTCGGGGAATCTTATGTTTTTTTCCGCCAGAAGGGATCTTCTTATGAGTTTGTTCCAGCATGTGGTATCGTAGACGAAGTTGGGGTGTTTTATAAGACTTGAGATCGTCTCCCTCTGTCCGTAATTGACCCTCTCTCCAAGGGGGGATGGTTTTACTGACTTGCCTTTGAGCCTCACATAGGCACATCGCACGCAGTCTGCGTCATTTTTATCGGCGATGGCCAGCATCTCGGCATATACATCCGGTATGATCACATCATCGGCATCAACGAACATGACATATCTGCCCGAGGCTTTTTCTATCCCGAAATTCCTGGCAGCCGCAACTCCTGCGTTGTCTCTGTGATAGTATTTTACAGATCCGTGTTTTTCGGAATATGAGCGAAGGATCTCACTGCTGCCGTCGGTGGAGCCATCATCTACAAGAATGACCTCCGCCGAAGTCTCTTCTGTGAGCTTCACGACGGGGTCAAGACATTCTTCAAGGTATTCCGCAACATTGTATACGGGGATTATTACACTGATATCGATATTGTTCATATGGTCACTTGCCTCTATTCGTCCCAGAGGACGATTTCGCCCTTTTGACGAGTTTTATCCATGTCGATGAGTCTTTGGTTGCTGCTGCCCCGAAATTTCAGCGTAAGGTCTTTTTTTGCCTCGATGAAGGGCCCGTCTATGAGAAGGTCGGTCAGTTCAAGTAGCCGCTTCAGATCCGGCTCCTTCTCCGCCCTCTCCATGAGCTGCTCGTAGGTATAGCCCGAGAAGAGGGTTATTGTAAGACCTCTCTTCTTCAGTTCCTCACCAAGGGCCGCAAACCCGGCAGCCTGACAGGTAGGCTCTCCACCTGAGAAAGTCACCCCTTTGAGCAGCTTGTCCTTGGCGATTTCTTCTAGAAGTCTCTCCACCCGGACATTGCGCCCTCCTTCGAAGTCGTGGGTCTCCGGGTTGTGGCAGCCGGGACAGTTATGGGGGCATCCCTGACAGAATATCGCGAATCGGACGCCGGGACCGTCGACTATAGACTCTCTTACGATCCCCGCCAGTCTTATTGCCTTTGGATCAGCCATCTACCGGATCTCCTCCGGAGGCGTCTCCATGGAGTGCTTGACGCGATCCTTTTCCTCTGCGGTCTTGGCGTCGTTCCACTTGTCCATGGTCCCGACCAGGTATCCGGTGATCCTTCTCACTCTCTCGAACCCAAGATCTCCGTCGTCCTCGATACGTCCGCAGCAGGGGCACTGGTTGTCGATGATGCCCGTGTATCCGCACACCGGGTCTCTGTCGACGGGATGGTTGATGGATCCGTAGCCGATGCCCGCTTCCTTCATGCAGCGCACGACCTGCTCGAAGGCCTCAAGGTTCTTGGTGGGATCTCCATCCATCTCCACGTAGCTGATGTGTCCTGCGTTGGAAAGTGCGTGATAGGGCGCTTCCCTCTTTATTTTATCAAAGGCGTTGATGTCGTAGTATACGGGCACGTGGAAGGAGTTGGTGTAATAATCTCTGTCCGTGACTCCCTCGATGACTCCGTACTTTGCCCTGTCGATCCTGACGAATCTTCCCGAGAGTCCCTCAGCCGGGGTCGCCAGCAGGGTGTAGTTGAATCCTGTCCTCTTGCTCTCCTCATCGAGAAGCTTTCTCATATATCCGATGATCTCGAGTCCCAGAGTCTGGGCTTCCTCGGTCTCGCCGTGGTGGGCACCGATAAGGGCTTTGAGGGCCTCTGCAAGTCCTATATAACCTACCGAAAGGGTTCCGTGCTTCAGCACTTCGCCGACAGTATCCTCTTCCGTCAGGTTATCGGAGTCGATCCATACTCCCTGTCCCATGAGGAAGGGGAAGTTCTTGACCTTCTTGGCCGCCTGGATCTTATAGCGCTCCATGAGCTGATCGATGCACAGCTGTACTTTTCTCTCCAGTTCTTCGAAGAACCACTCCACGTCTCCGTGGGCTTTGATCGCGATCCTGGGCAGGTTGATGGAGGTGAATGAAAGGTTGCCTCTTCCGCCAACAACCTGCCTGGACGGATCATATACATTTCCTATGACTCTGGTCCTGCAGCCCATGTAAGCGACCTCAGTGTTGGGATCGCCCTCTCTGTAGTACTGCAGGTTGAACGGAGCGTCGATGAAAGCAAAATTGGGGAACAAACGCTTCGCTGAAACCTTCATAGCCAATTGGAACATGTCGTAGTTGGGGTCTTCAGGGTTGTAGTTCACACCCTCTTTGACCTTGAATATAGCCACCGGGAAGATCGCTGTCTCTCCGTGACCAAGCCCCGCATCTATGGACAGGAGGATGTTCTTGATGATCATCCTGCCCTCGGGGGATGTGTCTGTACCGAAGTTTATCGATGAAAAAGGCACCTGTGCTCCCGCACGGGAGTGCATGGTATTCAGATTGTGTATGAATGCCTCCATTGCCTGGAAGGTGGCTCTGTCAACTTCCTTCAGTGCATAGGCCGTCGATTTGTTCTGGAGCCTGTCGATGAATTTCTCATCTACCACCTTCTTCAGGTGTTCTCTCTCCAGTTCCTTGTATCCGTTGTCATCGGCGATGATGGGCCAGATCCCGTTCTCTTCCATGATCCTGGCGCCGATCTCCTTCATCTTCTCCACACCGTCTTCTATGTCGAAGAGAAGGTTGAGCATTTTGCCCAGGTTCGTCCAGTAGAGTTTGCGGTAGGTCTTGACCACACCGTTGGCCATGCCGTAATCGAAGTCGGGGATGCTCTGCCCGCCGTGCTGGTCGTTCTGGTTGGACTGGATGGCGATACAGGCAAGAGCCGAATAGCTCTGGATGTCGTTAGGCTCTCTCAGATGGCCGTGACCCGTTGAAAATCCGCCCTTGAAGAGCTTTTCGATGTCGATCTGACAGCATGTTGTAGTCAGGGTCAGAAAGTCCAGATCGTGGATGTGGATGTCTCCATCCTTATGGGCCTGGGAATGCTCGGGTTTGAGCACGAACATGTCGTCGAAGATCTTGGCGCCCTCCGATCCGTACTTGAGCATGGTGCCCATGGCCGTATCGCCGTCGATATTGGCGTTTTCACGTTTGGTGTCGTTGTCCTTGGCTTCCTTGAAGGTAAGATCCTCATAGATCTTCATAAGACGGGTATTCATCTCACGGATCCTGGTACGCTCTGCCCTGTAAAGGATGAATTCTTTGGCTGTACGGGCATGTCCGTTCTCGATGAGCACCTTTTCTACGGCGTCCTGTATCTGCTCAACCGTAGGAGTCTCGTTGTGGCAGACCTCTACAAGGTAGAGTTCCACCTGACGGGACAGGTAGTTTGCAGTGTCTCTGTCCTGTCCTCCCAGGACTTCTGCTGCCTTATATATAGCATCGGAAATCTTGGAACTGTCGAAATCTACAGTCCTTCCGTCTCTTTTGATAATGTGTTTGATTCCTTCCATCTCTCTTCTCCTTCCCATATGTCAATAATTTCCATATATGCGCAAAACCTATATGTAGTGGTTTTTTGTGCGTGCATTGACAATTATACACCAAATGTTCTGCCCGTCAATATGGAAAAGGCAAAAAAACATGCAAAAGCAACGGTTGACTTTTCATGCTTTATGTAGACGATTCTCCGTTCCCATGATCATGCGGTTTCGGGCAATGGTCCCATCCTCGATGTTGCCTTTGTTCTAAAAAAAATACACCGGATAATCCTAATATCCGGTGTATCTGATCTGGTTTATCGATCCTACTTGGCGAAGAATTCCGTCCTGAGCATGGACATGAGATTCAGGTCGTAGTACCTTCCGTCCTTGCTGGTCGCGTGGCGCGCTATGCCCTCGTGCTTGAAATTCAGCCTCTCATAGAGGGCCATCGCCCGGTTGTTGCCCGTATAATAGTCCAGGGACACCCTCTCCATGTGCATGAAGGTAAAGCAGTACTCCAGGAGCATCTTCATTATCTCCTCTCCCTTGCCTTTGCCTCTGTGCTCTGAATTGCCTATGTACAGCTTTGTAACATCCAGGGAGTCGGAATGCCTGTCGATGCGGGTTATTATGATCCTGCCGACGGGCTCACCTGACTTCTTGTCCTCTATAGCAAGGTCCATGACCGCAGGATCGTTCCTGTAGGCTATCGCTTCATTTACGACATCCTCGTAAGTCCTGTCGCTGTCGAATGACAGGTATTCAGTCACTTCGGGATCCACTTCCCAACGCGCGAAAGCCGTATAGTCGGAGAATCTGCTCTCCCTGATCAGGTATGTTTTGTTTTCGGCTATACGTTCCATTTTTTCTCCCTACCTACATATTTGTGTGTTATCATGATTTATATTGATTTTAACGTGAATTTCCCTTTATCTCAAGGAGAATATAGATCATGAGACGTATTTTACCCCTGTTTTGTTCTATTATATTGATCCTGGGTCTTCTGGCTGGATGTGACGGCGGAGAAGTGGACAGAGCCAAGGAGCTGGAGTCGGCTATGAAGGCCGGCGACAAGGAGCTTTCTGCCGCATTTTTAGAGAACGCATCCTCCTTCGAGGAAGTATCCTCCTATCTCAAGGAATGGGCCGCTAAGGCAGGCCTTGAAATAGCTGCAGACAAGGATCACTACCTGATCATAAGGAATCCGGCTACAGAGGGACTCGAGGATTCGGAGCCTACCACCCTTCAGGTCCATGTGGATCCTCTTCATATAAGAAAGGATCTGGATCTGCTCTCCCTTGGTATGGCCTGCGTCCTGGGACCTGTGAGCCACGGTAAGATCCTGCTCATGGTCACCGAAAACGACGAGGAGGATCTCTTTATCGGAGCCCGGACCCTGAAGAAGAAAAACATCACCGATCGCCACATCATCCACATGGAGACGGGTAAATCGGCTATGGTCTACACATCGGGAGCCTTCGCCATGGATTCTAAGCTCCACTGCAAAGCACCTACCAGAAAGCCCGAGTATAACAAGGCATACAGGATCAGTTTCTCCATTCCGGAGCATTCCGACCCCTATAACTTCGAAAAAGGCGAAAGCTACCCCAATCCCGTCGAGGTCATAGGCAACCTTCTGGCCTCCGCCAAGAGCAGCGGTAGGCTGTTTGAGATCTCCTCATTCGAAAGCGAGTCTGAGGATGGTTTCCTGCCTCACAAGGCCACTGCTACGGTGGTAATAGACGAGAACAATGTGGAAAACTTCGAAAAGAGGTTCGAGACTTCATTCGAATCCATGGAAAAGAAATTCAATGAAATAGAAAAAGCCCGAAAAAAGAGGGATTCCCGTTCCGATACGGAAGATGATCCCCTCTTTTCCTTCACTATGACCGAAATGGATCTTCCCGGCAAGGTCCTGAAACAAAGCGCCAGCGACAACATCATCAGTCTCATGTATACCCTCCAGACGGGAATAGTTTCCCAGAACGAGGAAAGCGGTGAGATCGAAAGCCTGTCATACATACAGGGGATCTCCACAAAGAATGGCAGTTTCGACCTCGATGTACGCCTAAGAGCCCTCGATCAGACTATCCTCGAGGAGCTTTCCAACACATATCTGGTCACATCGGGTCTTTGCGATGTGGATTACGAGACCGGTGAGGCTTCAGCCATATGGAATTCCAAAGAGAAGGCTCCCATGGGAGACTTCTTCTTCAGGGCCGTCGACCTTGATAAGGATCCATCTCCCGTGAATCTTTCGCGCACAGAATGCGATGTCCTCGGAAAACGGGGCAAAAACCTGGATATGATATTCTACCGGGTCAACTCGGATCACAGGAACACGGCAATAAAAAACATCCTCGCCTTCATCGCCGGTGAGGATGTGCCTGAATGATCTCTTCTCTATTCGTCTATTCTCATTATGTTGGCTCCAAGGGACTTCAGTTTATCTGTAAAGTCCTCGTACCCCCTGTCTATATGATAGATCTGGGATACTTCTGTGGTGCCGTTTGCCACCAGGCCTGCAAGTACTACTGCAGCTCCCGCTCTAAGGTCGGTCGCGACCACCTGTGCGCCCTGAAGTTCCTTGCTTCCGGGGATAATAGCGGCTTTTCCGTCGGTCTTGATATTGGCTCCCATACGGTTGAACTCGCCGACGTGCATGAACCTGTTTTCAAAGACCGTTTCGATGACCACGCTCGGCCCCTTTGCCGTAGTTAGAAGGGCCATGAAGGGTGACTGCATATCCGTTGGAAAGCCTGGGTATGGCAGGGTCTTGATGTCGGTGGATACCAGGGCATCCTTGTTGCCTTTGACCCTGACTCCATCATCTTCCATGGACACTTCCACGCCGCACTCTCTAAGCTTTGCTATCACTGCCTTGAGATGGTTCGGTACCATGTTCTTGATCAACACCTCACCGCCTGTGATGGCTGCAGCTATCATGAAGGTGCCCGCTTCGATCCTGTCGGGTATCACGTGGTGTGAAACTCCCTTGAACTCCTCCACCCCTTCGATCTTGATGGTATCTGTGCCTGCACCTTTGATCCTGGCTCCCATCTTGTTCAGGAAGGTGGCCAGATCGACGATCTCAGGCTCCTGGGCAGCGTTCTCGATCACTGTGGTACCCTCGGCCAGGGTAGCCGCCATCATTATGACCTCTGTGGCACCTACGCTTGGAAAGTCAAGGTAGATGTCGTTTCCCCTGAGTTTGTCCGCCCTGGCATCGACTATGCCGTGGGCCAGGGATTCTTCGTCTATGACGGCCCCAAGTGCCCTGAGTCCCTTGAGATGGAGCTCGATTGGTCTTTCTCCTATGGCGCATCCTCCCGGCAGGTTTATGAGAGCATGTCCCTGACGGATCAGCAGTGCTCCCAGCACCAGTATGGAGGCACGCATCATCTTTACAAGATCATAGGGAGCCTCGCTGTTCAGCTGTCCGGAGGCATTGACTTTTACCTTGTTTTTTTCAAAGTCGATGTCCACTTCAGCTCCAAGGCTCTGCAGGAGGCGGCACATGACATCCACGTCTCTAAGGGCGGGGACGTCTCCTATGAGGCAGTCTTCCTTTGTAAGCAAAGTTGCCGCCAGTATGGGCAATACGGCGTTCTTTGATCCGCTTATGGTCACTTCTCCATGTAATGGACCGCTCTTTTGTACAAGGAACTTAGCCAAATCTATCCTCCTGACGGAAAGATCAAACTGACGAATCTGCGCAAAAAAAAGGCACTGGATCTATATTACACCCAATGCCATGTAAAATCAAAGCTTCTGGAGCTCTTTGATGCACTTGGCACAGACATTCTTGCCGTGGATCTTCTGGATGTCATCGGAACTTCCGCAGAAGATGCAGGCAGGCTGATACTTCTTGAGCATGATGGATTCTCCATCGACGTAGATTTCCAAAGGATCTCTGATCTCGATACTGAGTGTTCTCCTAAGCTCAATGGGAAGTACTATTCTTCCAAGCTCGTCAACCTTTCTTACGATTCCCGTTGCTTTCATCAATAACTCCTTTCGAATTTCCCCCAATAACTTGTCGATATTTCACGCGCAACTAGTCGCGTTCTCTTCTTCTCCGTCTGTGGCGCTCGCTGTCTGATGCCGCCTTTTCCTCGGCACGCTGGGCCCTGCGCTCTTCTCTGATCTCAGCGGATCTGGCTCTTCTTTCCTCCGGATCTTTTTCCTCCTTGCTGAAGAGACCCTTTAAAGATCCTGCAGCCTTAGCTACACTGGAAACGGCAGATACAACATTGGAATTACTCGCTACCGCTCCCGAGACCTCTGATACGACACCTGCAGCATCATCGATGATGATATCGATATCCTGACTTCTGGCTGAAGCTATCTCGGATATGACTTCTACATCTTCAAGGACTGTATTGGCGTGATCCAGTGTTACCAACAGTTTGCGGACCGCCAGGATAGCGTATACCACCAGTACGATCAGCGCTATAAGGAGTAAGACTACAAAAAATAGTTTTATGTCAATTGTAACGTTCATTCCCCTGCCTCCTGTTGAATTTTCTATATTATTACATGATATGGAAATATTTTCAACAACAATATTGACATTTATCTCATTTATTTCCAAGATTTTGAGATAAATGTTTGATTTTTACTTAATTTTCCTCTAAAAATCCCTTATCTTGTGGGGCTTGTGAAGAGTGGGTCTACTTCTTGTTTTTCTTTCCCAGACGCCTGATCTCAGCCTTGTCGTAAAGGTAGTATTCCGGGCTGAGTTTTTCCTCGTTGTCGTTCTCCTCGGAGGGTTCCTCCAGGATAAGTCTGGTGCGGACAGTCGATTCCAGTATGTTGGTATCGACGACTATTGCCTTTCCATCGGGAGTATTGATCCGCTCTCCCTGGTTGGGCATGCCCTTCTTGAGTTTTGAATAGACTTCGTTCTCGAATTTGAGGCAGCACATGAGTCTGCCGCAGATGCCCGATATCTTCGTCGGGTTCAGTGAAAGGTTCTGAGTCTTGGCCATTTTGATGGACACAGGGTCGAAATCCTTCATCCATGTATGACAGCAGAGGCCCCTTCCGCAGTTGCCTACGCCACCCAGCATCTTGGCCTCATCTCTTACGCCGATCTGGCGCAGTTCTATCCTCATCCTGAACATGGAGGCAAGGTCCTTGACCAGTTCTCTGAAATCCACCCTGCCGTCGGCTGTGAAGTAGAATACGATCTTATTGTTGTCGAAGGTATACTCGGCATCGATGAGCTTCATCTCCAGGCCGTGTTCGTTTATCTTATCCTGGCACTTCCTCATGGCATCGTCACGGCGCTCCAGGTTCTTCTCGTGTTTCTCGATGTCCTCATCGCTGGCGATACGGATTATATCCTTGAGGGGTGATGCAAGCTCCTCCGTGTTCATCTCTGCTTCCTCGGTCACGACGATGCCGAACTCCTGACCGCGGGATGTTTCCACTATGACCTTATCTCCGGCCTTGAGAGACAGCTCTCCGGGGCCGAAGTTGTATACTTTGCCTGCGTCCTTGAATTTGACTCCTACGACTTTTGCCATTATCTATCCTCCGATTTTGAGTAAAAGTTCCTTGATAACATATCTTGGGGTCATTCCCCGATCGAGCCTGTTTCTGGCTTCTTCCAGTGCCCTTATGTCAGCGACTATCCTGTCCTGATCAAAGGGTATGCCTTTTTCGTCTCTTGTGAAAAGGCGATCCCGGCAAAGTTCCTCCGCCTTGTCTATGAATCTTCTCGTATCATCTCTGGTATCATCGATGGCAGAGGCTGCTTTCTTGAGCCTGTAATATCCTGACCCTCCATCGGCCAGATCCAATATCTGGGCCGCCGTCTGCCCGATCTCATCGGATCCTGCCTCTTCCGCTTCTACGGTGCAGATGATGCTTCTCGATCTTACGGTGGGAAGCAGGTTCTCCATATTCTCCGATACGATGATCAGTACTGTATCTCCGGGCGGTTCCTCCAGTGTCTTGAGAAGGGCGTTCTGTGCCTCCTCGTTCATTTCATCGCCGTCGGCTATGAGCACCAGATGCCTGTCCCCTGTGGGACGGCTGGAGATCCTCGTCTGCATCTCTCTTATGGAGCTTATCCTGGTGGTAGCTCCGATCTTCCTGACGACTATGACGTCCTCGTGTCTGTCCTCGTCCACTCTGATGCAGATGGCCGCTTCTCTTCCGCCGGGCACTTCCTCCTGCATCCGGCTGACCTCTTCCATCCTCCTGTGTGTCAGGATAGCCTTGATGAAGGTCCTTGCAAAAGATTCGGCAGCCTCCCTGTGATCGGATATGAATATGTATGCGTGAAATATCTGATCTGAGACTATAGCATCGCTCAGACGTCCTGTGAGTTTATCGTTCATATATCCTTGTCATAGCTTTATCTATGATCCTGACGGCGATCTCCTCTACGGAACCTGTGGCATCGATCCTGACTATCCTGTCCGGATATTTATCGGCCAGTTCCGAATATCCCTGTGCCACGCGTTTTCTGAACCCGTCGTCTTCGCGTTCTATCCTGTCCTTTTCTTCCCCTCTGTCTGCGATCCTGTCGCCTGCCTTCTCAGGGTCTATCTCGAGAAAGAATGTGATATCGGGCATACATTCCTCTACGGCCGGGCCATTGACTGTCTCCACACTGTCTCCAAGACCTCTTCCGTAGGCCTGATAGGCTATGCTCGAGTCCAGGAACCTGTCGCAGATCACGACCTTGCCCTCATCAAGTGCCGGTCTTATGACCTGATCCACAAGCTGAGCTCTTGCCGCAGCATAGAGCAGCATCTCCGTCTTCGGGCTCATCTCGCTGTTATCGGGATCCAGGAGCAGGCTTCTTATATTCTCGCTTATCTTCGTTCCTCCCGGTTCTCTCGTTACCAGAACTTCGAGTTCCATGGCCTCGAGAGCGCCCTGCAGGATCTCTATCTGAGTGGATTTGCCCGATCCGTCGCCTCCCTCGAATGTGATGAACATGCCCCTATTCATTATATGTCTCTTTCCCTCTTGCGTTTATTCATGTCACGCTTCCTTGCACGCTCACGATTCTTCCTGAGCTGACGTTTGGATGGTGACTTCTCCGATCTGTGTCTGTTCTTCTTAGCCGGCTTCTCTTCAGCTGCAGGCTGAGCCTCCCCGGTCTCCTCGATGTGGCGCTGTCTTGCAGCATCCGATGGTCTCTGACGCTGGGCTGCTCCGCTGCCGCCGGCGGAATATTTCCTGGGAGGATCGACATGATATCCTTCGGATTCACCAAAAGGTACACGCTCGCTCCTCTGCCACTGCTCCGGCTGTCTGGGTGTATAGGTGCTTGCTGATCCTTTTTTTTCCGGGGCGGCCCGATCATCGGTTGCCGCAGTAGCTTTGGCCTGAGCTGGCTTTTTCCGGAACCTGCCCATTGGATTGGGCTTGCCTTTGCTCCTGCCCTTGCCCGCGTCTCTGGATTCAGATGATCTTCTTATCCTGGATCCGGCCTGAGCCACAGGTACATCCGGATCCGTCTGTGCAGGCGTTTCAGCCGAAAGCCTGACAAGCAGATACCGCATCAGTATGGCTACAGGAACTAGAAGCAGTACTACAAATACTATCTTGATAACAGTCATTTCAATGTCTCCGTGATTTGTCTCATAGACTATATAATTGTAACACAAAAAAAGGCCTGTCGGCCCTTTGAAATAGAATAAATTGGAATTTTTTGCAAAGAAAAAAGCGGCAACGTCCTGCTTTCCCAGGCGGTCTCCCGCCAAGTATCATCAGCGCAAGGGAGCTTAACTTCTGTGTTCGGTATGGGAACAGGTGTGACCTCCCCGCTATAGTCACCGCATTTAATTGAATGTGCGCGTGCACACTCAAAACCAAATAAACCTAAAGCAAATGATATTACCAGATTTGGTCAAGTTGTCGACCTATTAGTATCGGTCAGCTAAATACATTACTGCACTTACACCTCCGACCTATCAACGTGATAGTCTCTCACGGGTCTTACCCTTTCGGGGGGAGATCTTTTCTTGTGGGGGGCTTCGTACTTAGATGCTTTCAGCACTTATCCCTTCCGTACGTGGCTACTCAGCTATGCCCTTGGCAGAACAACTGATGCACCAGAGGTACGTCCATCCCGGTCCTCTCGTACTAAGAACAGCTCCACTCAAATCTCCAACGCCCACAGCGGATAGGGACCGAACTGTCTCACGACGTTCTGAACCCAGCTCGCGTACCTCTTTAATGGGCGAACAGCCCAACCCTTGGGACCTACTTCAGCCCCAGGATGAGACGAGCCGACATCGAGGTGCCAAACACCCCCGTCGATGTGGACTCTTGGGGGGTATCAGCCTGTTATCCCCGGGGTAGCTTTTATCCGTTGAGCGATGGCCCTTCCACTCGGAACCACCGGATCACTAAGCCCGACTTTCGTCCCTGCTCGACCTGTATGTCTCGCAGTCAAGCTCCCTTCTGCCTTTACACTCTTCGTGCGATTTCCGTCCGCACTGAGGGAACCTTTGGGCGCCTCCGTTACTCTTTAGGAGGCGACCGCCCCAGTCAAACTGCCCGCCAGACACTGTCCCCACGCCGGATCACGGCGCCAGGTTAGAACCTCAACATTACAAGGGTGGTATCCCAACGGTGACTCAGAAAACACTGGCGTGCTAACGTCAAAGTCTCCCACCTATCCTGTACATGCAATGCCGAAATCCAATATCAAGCTGCAGTAAAGCTCCACGGGGTCTCTCCGTCCTGCTGCGGGTAACCGGCATCTTTACCGGTACTACAATTTCACCGAGTCTATTGTTGAGACAGTGCCCAGATCGTTACGCCTTTCGTGCGGGTCAGAACTTACCTGACAAGGAATTTCGCTACCTTAGGACCGTTATAGTTACGGCCGCCGTTTACTGGGGCTTAAGTTCAGTGCTTTGCCGAAGCTAACACGTCCCCTTAACCTTCCAGCACCGGGCAGGCGTCAGCCCCTATACATCAGCTTTCGCTTTAGCAGAGACCTGTGTTTTTGGTAAACAGTCGCCTGGGCCATTTCACTGCGGCCATCTTTCGATGGCACCCCTTCTCGCGAACTTACGGGGTCATTTTGCCGAGTTCCTTAACAATAGTTCTCTCGCTCACCTTAGGATTCTCTCCTCGCCTACCTGTGTCGGTTTACGGTACGGGCACCTACGGCCTTGCTAGCGGCTTTTCTTGGCAGTATGAAATCAGCAGCTTCGAATAAATTACTCCCCATCACAGCTTGTCCTTAGAGTGTGCGGATTTGCCTACACACAAGCTTCACTGCTTGGACGCGCATGACCATCAGCGCGCTCTGCTTATCCTCCTGCGTCCCCACTTCGCTTAAAACGGCTTTCGGTGGTACTGGAATCTCTACCAGTTGTCCATCGCCTACGACTTTCGTCCTCGGCTTAGGCCCCGACTAACCCTGAGCGGACGAGCCTTCCTCAGGAAACCTTGGGCTTTCGGTGGGAAGGATTCTCACCTTCCTCTCGCTACTCATGCCAACATTCTCTCTCCTATACAGTCCAGGATTACTTACGACCTCCCTTCAGCCCGTATAGGATGCTCCTCTACCAATATGTAAAACATATTCCCAAGCTTCGGTAACAGATTTTAGCCCCGTTTATCTTCAGCGCAGAGTCACTCGACTAGTGAGCTGTTACGCACTCTTTAAATGAATGGCTGCTTCTAAGCCAACATCCTAGCTGTTTGTGCAGCTCCACATCTTTTTCCACTTAACCTGTATTTTGGGACCTTAGCTGTGGGTCTGGGCTGTTTCCCTTTCGACCATGGAACTTATCTCTCATAGTCTGACTCCCTGGTTTGATTGCACGGCATTCGGAGTTTGATAGTTTTTGGTAACCGGTGAAGGCCCCTAGAACATTCAGTGCTCTACCTCCCTGTATCATCACCAGAGGCTAGCCCTAAAGCTATTTCGAGGAGAACCAGCTATATCCGGGTTCGATTGGAATTTCACCGCTATCCACACGTCATCATAACCTTTTTTAACAGATATATGTTCGGTCCTCCACGAGATTTTACTCTCGCTTCAACCTGCACATGGATAGGTCACCCGGTTTCGGGTCTACAGCATGCAACTTATTCGCCGGTTAAGACTCGGTTTCCCTACGGCTCCGGACCTCCAGGCCCTTAACCTTGCTGCATACCATAACTCGTTGGCCCGTTCTACAAAAAGTACATGGTCAGTCCGCGTCAAGCGCTTTCCTCCCATCGATTGTAAGCATAAGGTTTCAGATTCTATTTCACTCCCCTCCCGGGGTTCTTTTCACCTTTCCCTCACGGTACTATTCGCTATCGGTCACTGGGTAGTATTTAGGCTTGGAGGGTGGGCCCTCCGGCTTCATACCGGGTTACACGTGTCCGGCACTACTCTGGTGTCACCTAGCTCACTTCGGATTTCGTCTACGGGGATTTCACCCTCTGCGTCGGGCCTTTCCAGAACCCTTCGACTATCCTAAATGATACACATTGGTGATCCGCAACCCCACGGTGCAAGCACCTTGGTTTGGCCTCTTTCCCGTTCGCTCGCCGCTACTTAGGAAATCGATGTTTCTTTCTCTTCCTAGGGTTACTTAGATGTTTCAGTTCACCCCGTTTCCTTCTCATGAGTTATGTATTCGCTCATGGATACCTACGCATTGCCGTAGGTGGGTTCCCCCATTCGGACATCTGCGGGTCATCAGATATTTGCTCCTCACCGCAGCTTTTCGCAGCTTGTCACGTCCTTCATCGGCTCCCAGTGCCAAGGCATCCGCCTTATGCTCTTTCTAACTTGACCAAGTTACGCCTGCCTGTAGCGTCAGGCAGGTCTTTTCTTTCACTATTGTTACTCAATGTGAAATGTCTGGTATCTCTCGGTTGAAATCGTATACCCTTTCGCATTCTCTGCTTAGTTGCATAAAAAACTATGGGTGTCGCTGATTACCTGTATTGCTACATGCAATCGCTCGATTTCGTTCGATTTGATTTGCTTTTGGTTTATTCAGTTTTCAATGTGCACAATCCTCGCTGCGCTCGGATTGTCAATGCTTGCGCATTGGCACTCCCACCGACTTTTTGAACTTAAGCCGACTTCGTCGGCATAAGCCTTCGGTGTTGCAGCAAGCATGGTGGGCCTGGGTGGACTCGAACCACCGACCTCACGCTTATCAGGCGTGCGCTCTAACCACCTGAGCTACAGGCCCATAAAAACAATCATAGTGCAGAAACTTTCGTCTCCTTAGAAAGGAGGTGATCCAGCCGCTCGTTCTCGAACGGCTACCTTGTTACGACTTCACCCC
>Ga0256406_1002151_pt1 | contig 28954 bp, 27 predicted proteins | sample RumenRJG_03DNA_FD_185986 | JGI IMG/M metagenome (GOLD analysis project Ga0256406, IMG submission 185986) | Bovine rumen microbial communities from Lethbridge, Alberta, Canada - RJG_03 | ecosystem: Host-associated > Mammals > Digestive system > Stomach > Rumen | place: Canada: Alberta | collected... | reverse complement strand
CTGGCAGGGTCAGTACTTGTCGTCGGGGTCGGTGTCGTGCATCTCGTCGCGGGTGATTTTCACGTGGTCGATCGAGTGCCAGGCATAGAAGATGTAGGCCAGCACAAAGGGTACGAGCACCGATACCCAGCTCATGACCTCGAGCGTGAAGAGCGACGAGCTGCTGTTGCGCAGGCTCAGGCTGCTGTTGGCGTCGACGATCGAGGGATAATAGGCCGTGTCGTTGTAGCCCAGGGTGAAAAACAGGGTGAGCACCACCGCCACTGTGCCCAGGCCGGCCCACCATATACCGCCAGTGTAGCTTTTCACCGCCAGCGTCTTGCCTATGCCCCACAGCACGGCCACCACGCCTGCTGCCAGCAGCACCAGGTTCCACCACATGTCGAGGTAGTTGTGCAGGTACTTGTAGTCGACCCAGCGGGCATTGCCCGTGTCGTCGGTCTCAACGCCCTGCGCCGTGAGTATGAGCGCCAGCGTGGCCAGAAAGAGCACCACAAATGCGAGACCGTTCACCCACAGGTGGCGCCGCTGCGAGCTGCGCAGCTGCTCGTCGTCGATGTTGTTGATGAAGTAGAGCGAGGCCAGCGTGCGCGCCAGCATGAGCACCATGAAGCCGAACACCAGGTTCCGCCAGCAGGCTATGGCCTCGAGACCATGACCCGCGCCCCATGTCGAGATGGCCGAGTTGGCCACATCGAGCACCTTGCTCTTGGTCACCGTAAACTCGTTGCCAAAAAACATGCTGCCCACGACCACGCCCAGCAGCACCGGGCCCAGCACGCCGTTCACGAGCAGCAGCGTGTCGAAGCAGCGTGTGCCATACACGTTGCCCCCCTTGGTGCGGTACTCGTAGCTCACGGCTTGCACCACAAAGCTGAACAAGATGAGCATCCACAGCCAGTAGGCGCCGCCGAAGCTCGTGGAGTAGAACAGCGGGAACGAGGCGAAAAACGCCCCCCCGAAGGTGACCAGCGTGGTGAACGTGAACTCCCACTTGCGCCCCAGCGAGTTGACCATGAGCGTGCGCTGCTCCTGGTCGCGGGCGCACACGAGCATCGACTGCCCGCCCTGCACAAAGAGCAGAAACACCAGCAGGGCTCCCAGCACCGAGATGATGAGCCACCAGTAGTTTTGAAGAATATAGTAAGTCATAATGCTGTTATCTTTTTATTATATATTATGTGTGTGTGATATATGCGTTGAGTGTATTGATCTCTGTCTCGTTGCCTCGGCGCGGCTCAGGCCTGCACCGTGTCGAGGTCGGTCTTCGACTTCTTGGCAATCTGCGTGAGCAAGATGCTCACGTCGGCCACGAGCAGCGCCGTGAAAATCACGGCAAATATCCAGAAGGTGACCTGCACATAGCTGGCCGAGAGGTCGCTTATGGCCACCTTGTTGGGCATCAGGTCCTGTATGGCCCAGGGCTGGCGGCCCACCTCGGCCACAATCCAGCCGCTGGCCGAGCACACATAGGTGAGCGGCACGGTCACGATGCTCAGTATATACCACCAGCGTGCCCACTTCTTGCCCTCTACCAGGCGGGGCTTGTAGGCCAGCAGCAGCACTGCCAGCATGAAGAGCAGCAGGTAGCCGCCCACCATCACCATCAGGCGGAAGGTGTAGAACGTCATGGCCACTGGCGGCACGGCCTCGGCGGGCTTGTCAAGATAGCCGTAGCCGAAGTACTTGAAGTCCTCGTCGAGCACCTTGTTGATGTTGTCGAGCTGCTTGCGGTCGTCGCTGCGGCTGGCCGCGTCATAGGCCTTCACCGCATCTTGCGCACGCTTGCCGCGCGCTATGCGCTCGGTATACGACACCGTGTTCACCAGCTTGCCCTCGCGGTCCTTGCTCACACCGTTGATGATGTCGTTGATGCCAGGCACAAACGATTGCGGGTCCTTGTTGGCCAGTATCGACAGCCCGTAGGGTATCGACACCTCAAAGAGAAACGGGTCTTCATCGTTGTCGACACGCTTGGCCGGGTTCAAGATGCCAAAGGCCACCAGCGACTGCGCGTTCTGGCCGCGGTACAGGCCCTCCATGGCTGCCAGCTTCATGGGCTGCTTCTGGCTCACGGTTACGGCGCTCGAGTCGCCCGTGGCGATGGTGAGCACGATGCCTATCGCGCCTATCCAGCCGCCCACCTTGAGGCTGCGCATGCAGTGCGCCTTGTTGCGCCCCTTGAGCAGCATCCAGCCGCTCACGCCCGCTACAAAGGCACCGCCCAGCGTCCAGGCACTGAGCACCGTGTGGAAAAACTTGGCCATCGCCGTGGGCGACGTGGCCACCGCCCAGAAGCTCGTCATCTCGTTGCGCATCGTCTCAGGGTTGAAGTGGCACCCCACAGGGTCCTGCATCCACGCGTTGGCCACCAGTATCCACAGCGCCGAGAGGCTCGCCCCTATGGCCGTGAGCCACGTCGAGGCCAGGTGAAACTTGGGACTCACCCGCTTCCAGCCGAAAAACATGACCGCAATGAAGGTCGACTCCATGAAGAAGGCCAGTATGCCCTCGATGGCCAGCGGCGCGCCGAAGATGTCGCCCACAAACCAGCTGTAGTTCGACCAGTTGGTGCCAAACTCAAACTCCATGATGATGCCCGTGGCCACGCCTATGGCAAAGTTCACCCCAAACAGGGTCATCCAAAACTTGGTCGTGGCCAGCCACTTCTCGCTGCGCGTGCGGTAGTACATGGTCTCCATCACAGCCACGATCACGCCCAGGCCCAGCGTGAGCGGAACAAAGAGCCAGTGATAAATGGCGGTGAGTGCAAATTGTGCACGCGACCAGTCTACAACGTTCATTAGTTCATTCATATTCTGTATTTAGTTGGTTTTGTTTATTCCTTCTATCTCTCGGGGTGGGTGAGCAGGTGGCGGCGGCTCAGCGCCGGCCCGTCATCTGCTCGCGCACGTATTGCGCCTTCTCCTGGTCGTTGCGCCCCTTCGAGCTCAAGAAGTCGGGGAAGAAAATCCAGCGCAGTATCACAAAAAACACAATGAGCTTGATGCCGATGATGGCCCACAGCGTGCGCCCCACCGTCATGCTCTTGAAGCCGTCGCGGTAAAACCGGTACACCCTCACTGGCCAGCACGCCCGCTCTCGGGCTGCCGGCGTGCTGAGGCCGTCTCGGGCCGCCGAAGTGTCGATGTGGGGTGTGGTGCAGGTCTTGCTCATGTGTGCAAAAATTAAGTGAGGTCAATAGTTTCAATCTACAAATATAACCAAAAAAACCTAAAATCCAACCCTCTCCCTGCATTTTCCCCCGAAAAAAAACCGCCACCACCCGCCAGCTGCTTCATTTAGTGAGATATCCAAACTCTTGAGTGTTAAAAGCAAGATGAGCGGAGATATTCTGTCACTATTCTCGAAATTCGGTTTTGGACATCTGCTTTGCAGGCTGTCCTTGGAGAAGCATGATGGCATCTTTAGTCAGTCCCCACAGGGCGCTTCTCGCTACCCGATAGTCTGGGTCAAAAACATACTGCTGTGCAAAGCCGAGGAAACCGCCTGTAGCCTTGATTCCCCTGTATAACTACTGCGCACCGCCCTCAGAAAACGTCTGCCTCAGCCTCTCGCTCGTTATCGCCATATCAGTTTCCTGTTTTATTACAGAATTTCTTCAGTTTCTCATTGAACATATCGGGCTGCTCCATGTGGATGAAGTGGCCGCAGGTGGTCAGTTCGGTGTAGTCGAGGTGGGGATATAGTCGTTCCATTTTCTGACGATTGTCGGGGTCAAGACCGCTGTTCTGCGTACAGATGACCATTGCCCGACCATGCATGGGACGCATTGGCCACCACTTGCGCTCTATGAGGTTGCGCATGGTGCTCGATGCAACATACTGCGGTGTCTTTGGCATCACGCTCATGGCATAATCGGTGATGCTCTGCGGTGTCTTTGGCCCGGTTAGTGAAGTGACGAAGCCCTCGATAACCTTGGCACAATCTGGCCCGTCGAAAGCATGGCCAAACTGGTTGACGGCTTCTACATATTCAGGCGTTTCAGTGCCGTCGTAGAAGCAATAGACGCCATCGATATCGACAAGGCTTCCCTGTCGGCCGCGCATCAACACCTGACGGCAAACGGGTGTGCCAAGACTATGCCCCACAAGGGTGATAGCCCCCACATGCTCTTTGTCCAGCACCGCATTGACGGCCTTTGCGTAGAAGTCGAGCGTGTACTCCACGTGTGGTTTGCTGCTCTCGCCATAGCCTGGCAGGTCGATGAACACAAGCCGTAAATTCTGCTCGTCACGCAGTCCCTCAAATTGTTTCTCCCAAGTGTTGAGGTCGCAGCCGAATCCATGAACGAAGCAGATGGTCTTGTCGCCATCGCCATATTGTTTATAATGTACGCGAATGCTGTCGTCAACAGTGACATACGCTGAGGCGAGATCGCCTAATGTCTCTGGTTTTACGCTACATCCTGCCAGCATCACAGCCAGCAGGAGTAGCAAACAGAGTTTCTCTTTCATTTCATTAATTGTATTCAATATCTTTAGGGCTTTGCCCAGAACACCTCTGGGTCGGTAGTGGTGTCACACTTCCAGTTGTTGTTGACGAAGCCAGCGGGTATGAGCCGCACATCATCGCCAGGTCGTCTTTGCGTATGCCGTAGTGCAGAAACTTGCTGTCTAGTCCTTTTGCCATGAGTTTAGATGTATTTTTGAGGGTCAAAGATATTCCAACCTTCGGTGTCGTGAGTTCCTATGTTTACATCGAGGGGCATAGGCGACCACACCCAGTTGCCATACTTGTCTTTCACAATAATGCCGCCATTCAGCCGTTTGGCCTTGTTTTCATCAAGTTGCATGTAGTCATGCAAGGCATTGTGCTTGTAGGGTGCTTGCGGGTCGCTGTCTTTCGATTTGGTGTCGAATAGGAAAACTTCGCCGTTTTTCATTCTTATAATGAAGTCCACGTAGAACAACGCTTTCTCGTTGTATGAGTTGATGTAACTTATTGAATAGTGGGCTTTGCCCTCGTCTCCGTTTTTATACCACCATTCAATGGCATTTTTGTTGTCTTCGAGAAATTCTTCAAATTCTTGTTCTACCGACGATGCCCGATTATACTCCATAAATGGCAACAACGCGTGGTCGGTTACGTTGGGCTTTTCATTGAACATGGCAGTAGGGTAGGCGCGTTCTGCAGGAACGACCCAATCGTAATGCTTGAACGCACGGCGCTTTGCTTTTTCTCGGGTGTCCCGAATACGTACCATGTAGAGGTCGAGAGCATGGCCTATCACTTTGGCAAACTTAGGACGGTTCTGGTAATAGAGCACAACTTTCATGGCATCATACTGAAACACTTCAAACAGCTCTTCAAGCACTTCCAAGAGATTTCCACCCAGCTGTTTTACACACTGTTGCTCAAAGTTGTTTCCAATTAGCTTTTTGCAAAATGCAAGATACATATCTGTGAGGTCGTCAACGTTGTTGATGTAGGTTGCCTTGCTCTCAACGATTTTTCGGCCCACCTCGCCTGTCATTTCAAGGTCTTTTATCACATCCACGCTTATGTAGGGCACATCCCACCTGATTGCCACTTTTGAATTACGACGGTTCAAGTATGCTTGGTTTTTAACTTCAACTGGTTGCCCGTCGCTTGCATCGCCGTAAAGGTCATTTTCATTAAAAACAGAAAGTTGCACATGCTCCAAACCCCATTCATAGGCGAATGCTTTTTTCAGGACTACTTTGAAGTCAGAGCGCAGGCGGTTTCGTTCCGACGAAAGCCGCTCGCTATATTCAGAGTCAAGTACAATGTTGTTGATCGCTTTGCGCCTTATAGCAACGACATTGGTCGAAAGATAATCCATGTCGTCCTTGACTATTTCTATAATGTCTTTCGACAGGTTTGTGTACACGTAGCCTTGGTTGAGCCGCTGGTCGGTGTAGTACTTTTGCTCGGGCATGCGCAGGATGCGCCCCACCGTCTGCGCCGAGAATTGGAAACTCTCCATTTTGCGGAAGATGAGCAGCACTGCTGCGCGCGGGCAATCCCAGCCCAGGGCGATGGCTTGCTTGAAAAGCAACACTTCGGTAGGGTCGTTGGGGCGGTCAATTACATCGAGATTATCGGTTTTCTCCTTTGAGAGCCAAATGGCGAGTTTGCCGTTTTCGGTTGTGATGTCGTAGGCGTCGAGTGTCGCTATCACTTCGTCTTTTACCTTGGTGTCGTCGGGCGAGAGATTCTCGCTTGTGTCGTTGGGCAGCTGGATGAGCAATAGTGGGTTGATGTCTGCGCCCAGGTCATTGTAGGCTTGAGCGAGTTCTTCACGCTTTTTCAATGCAAGCCATATCAAGTGCTGTTCGAGCGAGCCGTGAGGATTTTTGAAATTAAGTGCTGGGTTGAGGACGATGCTTTCTTTTATCATCTCCTCCTCAATCACTTTCTCTCTTGGCACGTTCACCTGTTGCTCGCCAGTGGAAATTGGCGTTGCCGATATTCTTATTTCAACCTTTGGCTGTATCGTGGCGAGTACCTTCTCCGATTTCTTGGCATTTCTTCCGCCAAACATGTGCTCTTCGTCGATGACAAGCACTATGGGGATGCCGTTGTCGATGGTAGTGCGGCGGGTGATGTCGTAGAGCGAATCGCCGTTTTCTGTTTCGCGCACCATCACATTGTTTTCCTTGTTGATGCTTTCCCAGTTTACAAACAGTATTTCACCGGGTTTGATATAGCCATCGACCGAGTGATCGAGTTCGTCGTATATTACAGGGCGCAGGGCACAGCTCTCGGTGAAATAGTTCTTCATCTTGAAGTAGCTTTGCTGATGCAGCTTGTTGGGGGCTATCCATATAAATGCCACTTCGGTGAAAGGCGCATCGGGGCGCTCGGCGAGTTCTTCGTTGAGTCGCATGAGCATTTCCGAGGCCATGACGGTTTTGCCCGATCCTGTTGGCGACTTGAAAACGAGCTTGTGGCGATTGCCATGCAGCCCGAGCAGGTCGATGGTTTTGTTCACCAGTTCGTCAACCGCTTTTTGTTGATACTTTAATTCTTTCATTTTTCGCCTCCTTTCTCGTTTTCATTTTCATTTTCTTCGAAGTCAAGCGTGCCTTGTGCTTGATCCCCGGCATTTTCATTTTCAACAGTTTCGGCAACTATCTCGTCGGCAAGAAACTTTGGCCTGCGTTTGGGCAGCACTTTTTTGTAGGCATCATAGATTGCTTGTGGCAATGCACAGGGCTCTACACGGTCGGCCACTTCCTCAAATTCATCGTTGTAGGCATAACTGCCGTAGGAGAAAACATATACCTTAATTCTGTTCTCTCGCTCGGGCAGTGTCTTTATGACCTTGGCGATAAAGGGAATGGCACGCTCGTCATAGATGATGAGCATTTGCTTCTTCCCGTCGTCGAAATAGCGGGCATATTTCTTGTTTAGTTTTTTGCCGCCAAATGGGGCTTCGGTGTACAGGTCATTCTTTATGCAGAGCAGCCCAGTCGATGCTTCCACGAGTTGATGCATATTCCTCGTGCTGCGTTCACGGGGCAAAAGCTTGGTGCGGTAGTAGCGCAGGTTGTTGTGGTGCAGGCCCTCCACGTGCTCGCCGTTGGGCTTGGTGTAGCCCTCGATCACGCGCTTGTTGCGCTCGTAGGTCACATTCTCGCATATCCCGTTCTCGTTGTTGGTGCACAATATGCAGGTGCGCTTGCCTCCGTCCAATACATTTAATTGCATTGTTGAATCCAGAGTTGTCCCTGAACCTGCAAAGAAGTCAAGTACTTTGCCATTATGAGGACAAAACCAATCTAAAAATAATTCAATCATCTTTTCAGGTTTTGGGTTTGTAAATTTACCTGTTTCACCTAAAATATTATCAAGGTATTCAGTTTGCTCACTTCCCATCCCAAATAACGGGAGTATAGATGCAGGTGTTGTGACTGCTCTTTCCTTTCGACATTTTATTTTGCCTTTAGAGTTAAAGTAAAATTCTATAACCTTTTGGCCTTTTGTGTCAAAAGTATCTTGTCCATCAAACCAACTTTGCATTTGCTTCTTTTGAGTCCATCCAGCATATAATGTTACGGGATATTTAGTAACTCCATCTTTTGCTTCAAATACACCATTAACTACCGTGACTTTTTCATTTTCACCATAAGTTCCTGATAGAATTGTTCCATCTGGAGCCTCAAATTTTGTTCCTGCAGGAAAAGTGAATTCAGAAGCTGGATTTTTTGAAGATATTTTTTTCATTGCACCAGCTTCGATAATACCTTCTGCTTTTGACAGTACATTTTTAATGAATTTTTTGTTTTTGGCATAAACTAAAATATATTCATGATATCTTTTAAAAGTTCCTTGTTGCTGGGAATGTTGCTTGTTCCATATTAAGCAACCAAGGAAATTCCACAAATCAGGATTTGATGAATATTCAAATATTTCATCACATAATAGTTTGAGTTGTGCAAAACTGTAATCATCTATAGAAATAAAAATAACCCCACTTTCCTTCATTAGCTGTTTAGCTAAGCGAAGCCTTTTTTTCAAAAAAGAGAGCCATTTGCTGTGTCTAAAAGAATCTTCTTTATCAACATAGTTATCATTGTATTTAAATTCGTCATCCTTGCCGGTGTTGTAGGGGGGATCGATGTAGATGACGTCGATTTTTCCGGCGTGGGTATAGGACAGGGCGGTTAGGGCCTCGAGGTTGTCGCCCTCGATGATGATGTGGTTTGGATTATTAACTCCTTGATTATCAGTGCTTAAACGGGGGGGGGCAAATTCTCTTGCTCTCGTCCTCGATGAGCACGGGCAGCTCGTCGCGCAGGCGCTCCTCTACGGCTTCGGGCTTGTCCTCCCACACGAGGCCATACTTGGGCGTTTCGCGCAAGAGCTTGAGCAGGGCGTCTTTCTCCTCACGGGTGAGTCCGTCGAGCGATTGTATTTTCAGCGCAAGTTGTGTTTTGTCCATTGTTGATGGTTTTTTTGTTTTTTTGTTTTTTTGTTAGTGCTCCCTGGTCGACCAGGGGGGGGGTGTGTTGGTTGAGCAAATTTCGATTGCTTAGTTGTTGCAAATTTAGTGTTTTTTTTTGCTTATTGTGCTGTGAGGGCGGGTGAAAAATGTGGGGCTGTGTGGTGCTATTGTGGTGCAGATGTAGTAATTTTGCACCGGTTTTATTTAAACGATGCTGTGCCGGCCTTGCTGCCGCGCCGCGCGAGCGGCTGCGACCAGCGGCGGGGCAGGGCGCACACACTGGACGCATGCTTGACAATATAAAAAAGGATTTCACCACCACCACTGCGGCGGGTGCCCCGGCCGGGCTGCGGGGCTGCGAGGGGCTCACGATCTTTGTGCTGCACGTGAGGCAGGGCTACGACGACCGGCGGCGGCACATGGAGGCGATGATGCAGGCCCACGGACTGCACTTCGAGTATGTGCTCGAGGACGACAAGAGCGACCTCACGCCCGACGTTGTGCGCCGCTACTTTGCCGGCGACATGGCCCGCGTGCAGGCCGCCACCTCGTGCGCTGCCAAGCACCTGGCGGCCTACCGGCGCATCGTGGAGCGCAACCTCGAGGGTGCGCTCATCCTGGAAGACGACATGCTGCTGCACCGCGACTTCAACCGCGTGATGGGCGAGTGCCTGGCCGAGGTGCGCCGCCGCCACCTCGATGGCGCGCTGTGCTCGCTCGAGGACAGCCTGCTCAAGTTTGTGCCCCGCAGCCAGCGCAGGCGCGGTGTGCACCTGTACCCGGCCCAGCGCGACCGGCTGGGCGGGGCCTACTACTGCACGCGCGGCGCGGCCATGACCATCCTGGCCGAGGCCGAGCGGCGCAAGTGCGACCGCCCCATCGACCTGTTTCACAGCCTGCTGCTCTCGCAGGGCCTCATAGGCTACTACTGGTGCCACCCCTGCATTGCCTCGCAGGGCACGGCGTGCGGGCGTTTCTGCTCGTCGATCGACCGCCGCGGCCGTCGCAAGCAACGCTACCGGCGCCGCATGTGGCGGCTCAAGCTCGCCTACAAGCGGCTGGTGTACTACCTGAGGTAGGGCTCTGCCGCGACAACACCGAGATTAACAATCACAATTAACAACGACTACAACGACAACAACTACACGCGCATGATACCCAAAGTGATACACTACTGCTGGCTGAGCGGCGACCCCTATCCCGACAAGATAGCCCGGTGCATGGCCACGTGGCGGCAGGTGATGCCCCACTACAAGATAAAGCTGTGGAACACCAGCAACTTCGACATCGGCAGTGCGCCGGCCTATGTGCAGCAGGCCTGCGCGCAGCGCAAGTGGGCCTTTGCGGCCGACTACATACGCATGTGGGCCCTTTACACCGAGGGCGGCATCTACCTCGACAGCGACGTGCGGGTGCTCAAGCCCTTCGACGACATGCTGGGCCACAACTTCTTCAGCAGCATGGAGTATCACCCCAGCCAGGTCGAGAGAATGGGCTCCATGGCCATGATCGACGCCCAGGGCCGCCGCATCAAGGACGGCTATGTGTCGGGCATCCAGATTCAGGCTGCCGTGATGGGTGCCCAGGCCGGGTGCCGCTATGTGAAAGACGTGCTCGACGACTATGAGCACCGCACCTTTGAGATGCCCTCGGGCACCCAGGGGCAAGGCGTGCTCTCGCCCTTCATCTACGCCCGCGTGATGGAGCGCTACGGCCTGCGCTATGTGGACCGCGACCAGCAGCTCGACGACGGCATCATGATCTACCGCTCCGAGGTGTTTGCCGGCAACAAGCACGAGGCCACGCCGGCCTCCTATGCCATTCACTACTGCGCCCACAGCTGGAAGCCCGCCCTGCTGCAACGCCTTGCAGCCAAGCTCAAGCGCAGTGCTGCGAAAATTGGCAAAATAGTTAATAAAGATTAAAATGGAAAATTTTATGCCCAAAAATTATGTTGCATAACATAATTGTCTTATCTTTGCATCGGTTTTTCATGGTATTAGTTTTTAAGGTTACGAGATACCTGGCGTCGTGAGACGGTTCTTATTTCGTTTTTGTTTAAGGTTTATGTTAATGGTATTAGAAGGTTAATTAGTTAAGCAATCCCAGATAGCGATATCCGGGATTTTTTTGTTTTTTCCCCCCACCTCCTCAACAAAAAATATTAAAAGCGGGCTGCGCCCGAAGATTGCCAAAAGTTTTTTTTCCCTCCCCACCCACCTTTTTTGCAGTCAAAAAAGTTTGTTAATCTCAAAATAAAAGCTATTTTTGCAATCATTTTAAACTAAAATGCCTCGATTTATTTCATTTCTGAAGTAAGAAAGAGAGGCGCAATTGTGTAATTAAAAGGAAATAGCTTATGAAAAAATCAACTCTACTGTTGCTGGCACTGCCCCTGCTCCTTCCTGTTGCAGCCAGGGCCGTCGACGGCAGCGACGTGCTTGTGGTGCGTACCAGTGGCGGCGACAAGCCCAGCGCCATCGACGAGGTGCGGCGCATCGACTTTGCGGGCGACAAGGTGAACGTGGTGTACCGCGACACGCAGGCGGCCACGGCCACCTATGCCTTCGACGATGTGAGCGCCATTGCCTTCAACCTTTTGCCCACCGGCGTCGAGGCGGTGACGGCCGGCAAGCCCGACGGCGCCGCCCTGCTGCTGCGCGTGATGAGCGATGGCCAGGTGCTCAAGGTGAGCGGCTGGGACAGCGCGCGCCAGGCCACGCTCGAAGTTTTCAACCTGCAGGGCATGACCCTCGCCCGGCTGGCCGGCTGGCACGGCCAGGACGTTGACGTGAGCGGCCTGCCGGCTGGCGTGTATGTCGTGAAAATTGGCAACAAGGCCGCCAAGTTTATCAAGTGAAAAAACAAAACTCAATCATCAATGCAAAAACAACATCACCCACACACTATGAAAAAAATACTACCTATCGCGGCCCTGCTGCTTGCGGCCGCAATGCCGGCAGCGGCACAGCAAAACACGCGCACGGCGCTGCTGCACATGAAATCGGGCCAGGTCAAGGAGTTTAACGTTTCCGACCTCGACAGCATCACCTTCACGCAACCTGTCGACTACGACAAGGTGGTGCAGTGCAAGTATGGCATGGGCGTGTACTACGGCGACGGCGAGTACTACACCGTGGTCTCGACCGACTCGCTCGACCCCAGCGGCTATCCCACCCGGGTGGGGCAGGTGAGCGTGTTTTTCTACGCCATCGGGGCCAAGTCGGTTTATTCGCCAGCTGCCATCCTGCCCAGCGGCCGCTATGTGGCCTCCACCTCGTTTGCCCAAGGCACGCTCTACCAGAGCGACCGTTACCTCTACGCCTTTGAGTGCACCGCCATCAACGACGGCAAGCCCACGGGCAAGAAGGTGGCCTTCGACCTGGGCGCCGAGGCCAATGTGGAGTACAAGAGCGACGGCACCTATGCCATCGACATCAAGGGGCGCTCGTCGTCGACCACCGAGGGCTTCAGCAACGTGCACCTCACCTTCGACGGCACCATTGCCTATGCCAACAAGGATGCCTCCTACTATGAGCTCTACGATCACGACTACAATTTTGTGCCCAAGAACCTCTCGGCCGGCTACACGGCCGGCACTTCCTATGGCGACTACAGCTGCTCGTTCTACACCGTGCCGCTCGACTCCAATGGCTACACGATAGGTGCTGGCGAGCTCATGAATGTGGAGCTGCTCACCAAGCCCGACTCGGTGATGAACCTCGACGACCTGCTGGGCGAGTACAAGGTGACCAGCGCCATGCAGGGCCCCTACGAGCCCGGGCGCTTCGTTGAGGGCATCAACTACAACATGTATGGCACCTATGTGAGCATAGGCACCTACATCAACGAGTATAACGACGAGGGATATGTCACCCCCAACACCAAGAGGGGCTTTGTGAAAGACGGCAAGGTGACCGTGACCAAGGACGGCGACAAGTACCGCTTTGTGTGCGACCTCGTGCTTGAAAACGGCTACAAGCTTACGATGGACTACTCGGCCGACAAGAGCTGCTTCGCCAACAGGGCCGGCGCTCCGGCAGCCCGCACGCCCATGGTGAAGAGCCGCGACGCCGCCGCCACGGCGACCGCCAGCCAGCCCGCAGCCCTGCGCCTGGTGAAGGTGAGCAGGTAGCGCCTGCCACTGTGGCACACGCCACCACAACGACGAGGGCCAGCCGCCGCAGCGGTTGGCCCTCGTTGTGTGTGTTGCAGTCCTGGCGCTATTGCGCCTGCTGCTCCTGCATGAGCCGCAGCCACTTGCGGTAGCCCACCACGGCCATCACGGTGTAGAAGCCGTAGAGGCTGGCCGAGAAGGGGATCGACTTGTAGAAGTAGAGCACCGTGCACACGGCGTCGACCACGAGCCACAGCAGCCATTGCTCGGCATATTTCTTGGCCAGGGCCCAGTAGGCGATGATGCTCAAGGCCGTGGTGAAGGCGTCGTAGAGCGGCACCGTGCTGTTGGTCACCTCCACGAGCAGCAGGTAGATGCCCGCCCACAGGGCCACAAACGCTGCCACGGTTGCGCCCACGAGCCGCCGCGGGAAGTGGGTGATGGGCACTGCCGCCTTCTTGTCGTGCCCGCTGCCCTTGTGCTTGCCCAGCTTCCACGACAGGAAGCCGTAGACGGCCACGGCGACGTAGAAAAACTCCATGCCGAAGTCGGCATAGAGGCCAGCCTTGAGATAGAGCACGCTGTGCACGGCTGGCATGACGATGCTCACGAGCCAAAGCCAGATGTTGGCCTTGTACTCGAGATAGAGGTAGAGCAGGCCCAGCAGGGTGCTGAAGGCGTCGAGCAGGTGCAGGGGCTGGCCCAGCCATTGCAATATGTCGGTGATATAGGTCATGAGCTTGTGGGTAGCTGTGGCTTGGAGCCTTAGAACTTGAAACTCACGTGAGCGAGCACGTTGGTGCCGGCCATGGGGTAGAAGCGCGGGTCTCTCGAGAGCGCGTAGCGGGTCTTCTTGTCGCCATTCTTGTACAGGGCGCAAGTCTGGCTGTAGCCGTTGGTCTCATACTTGGTGTTAAACAGGTTGTAGACGGTGACACCCACGGTGAGCGACTTCACGCTGGGCAGCTTGAAGGTGTAGGCCAGGTCGAGGTGGGTCACGCAATAGGGGTCGAGGCTGTCGTACTTGTTCTGCATGTTGTCGAGATACTGGCGGCTCACATATTGCGAGATGAGCTGCGCGCTGGCGCCCTTGTAGTCAAACGTGAAGATGTTGTTGGCCACCAGCGAGGGCGAGAACGAGATGGTGGTGGTGCCCATCTCGATGGCCGTCTGGCTGTACATGTCTTCCCATGTATCGACGTCATAGTCGCTCACCCAGCCCGTGTAGTGCTTGATCTTGTTGCGGCTCAGGGCGGCGTTCACGTCCCACCTGAACCAGCTGGCAGGTTTCCAGGCGGCGGTGAGCTCCACGCCCATGCGGTAGCTGCTCTTCACGTTCTCGTTCATGGCCTCGCCTATGTCGTTGAGCTTGCCGTTGAGCACGAGCTGGTTGTGATATTGCATGTAGTAGAGGTTGATGCCGGCCTCAAAGCAGGCACTCTTGTACTGGTAGCCCAGCTCGTAGTCGAGCAGGCGCTCGGCCTTGGGCTTGCTGGTGAAGCTGCCGTCGGTGTAGTTGTTGCGCACGGGCTCCTTATGGGCCACGGCAAACGAGGCATAGGCGTTGTTGTGGGCGTCGATCTTGTAGTAGAGGCCGGCCTTGGGGGTGAAGAAGTCAAATTTCTCGTCGACGTTGAGCACCTGGTTGTGCGCGGGGCTGGCCGTCCAGTCCCACTTGTCGTTTTCGCCCTTGATCTTGTAGCCCACGTGGCGGTATTGCAGGTCGGCATAGGCGCTCAGGCCCTCGGCGAGCTGATAGTTGGCCTTGATGTAGTAGTTCATGTCCAGCTTCTTGCCCGTGTTGCGATAGTACTCGTGGTTGGGGTCGAGGGCGCTGCCATAGTAGTTCTCCACCCATATCACGTTGCCGTAGTGCTTGTTTTTGTAGTAGTTGGCCCCGCCGCCCAGCGTGGCGCTCAGGCGGTCGTTGCTGTAGTTGAGCGAGAACACCGTGCCGCCGAAGCCGCCGTCGTTGTTCTTGCGGCGCACCAGGCTCGACTTCTTCACCTCCGTGCCCTCGATCACAAAGGGCGAGATCCCGTACTCCTTGAGCTTGCGGGCATTCTTGTACTCCTCGTAGTAGCCGAAGTTGTCGGTGTAGTGCAGCGCCATGTTCCAGTGCCAGCGCTCGCCCAGGCCCTGGTCCCAGATGAGCTGGTAGTTGAACTGGCGGAAGTTGTCGGTCTGCTTCTTGTAGAAGCCCGTGACCTTGCCGTAGTGCTTGATCTCACCGTTGGGGTTGTAGGTGCGGTCGGTCTTGAGCTGGTCCTTGCTTATGCCGTCCCAAGCGTGGTAGGTCTCTTCCTTGCCGCCGTAGCTGATGAAGCGCACCGACGTCTGCCCGCCGAAGTAGCCGCCCTGGAAGAAGTAGGAATACAGCTTGCTCCAGGCGCGGTCGCGGTAGCCGTCGCTCGAGATGTGCGACAGGCTTGCGTCGAAGTTCCAGTGGTCCTTGATGAGGCCCGAACCCACCTTGAGGGTCTCCTTGTTGGTGTTGAACGAGCCATAGCTGCCGTTGAGCTCGGCATGGGGCGCTGCCGAGAAGCGCTGCGTGCGCATGTTGATGCTGGCGCCAAAGGCTCCGGCGCCGTTGGTCGACGTGCCGGCGCCTCGCTGCACCTGTATGTCTTGGAGCGAGCTGGCCAGGTCGGGCGTGTCGACCCAGTAGAGCACATTGCTCTCGGGCTCGTTCATGGGGATGTCGTTGTTGGTCACGTTGATGCGGGTGCCGTCGGTGCCGCGCACGCGCAGACTCGTGTAGCCCACGCCGCTGCCAGCGTCGCTGGTGGTGATCACGCCAGGCGTGGTCGAGAGCAGGAAGGACAGGTCGAGGCCATGGTTCAGTTTCTCGATGAGTTGCTTGTCTACATTGGTGTGTGCCACAGGAGTAGTGGCGGTGGCACGTGTTGCAGTCACCTGCACCTCTTGCAGGTGACGCATCTGGGTGGTGTCGCTGCTGGCAACGGGACCTGCCGCGGCGACCAGGCTGGCGCCGGCCAGGGCGACAGTCGTCATGATTTGTTTTTTCATTACTTGTTATTAATAAGTTTTACCATCGGGTCTCCTGTGCACTTGATGTGGCGCTGGCCGCGTGCACGCGGTGACCCATTAAGTTCTCTACGCCGGCATTGTCCGGTTCAGATTCTATGGGTATGATCTCAGCCTCAAGGTGTGAGGCACCCCAAACTCATTGAATCGTGGCACAAATATACACATTTCCATTCACACTGGCAACCCTTTTTTCGTTTCCGCCATCCATTACGACTGTTTCACATTTCAAAAGGCCTTGGCCTTTAATAAGCTGTATCGCTCAACCGGCAATGCAGGTCTCGTTGGACTCTTCACGGGATTTTTCTCGGGCGCTTGCCAGAGCGCGGTCTTGGCTGCACAGTTGGGGCATGGCTGTGCCGGGCGGTCAGCTTCACGCCACTTGTAAGGCCCTGGCCCTTTTGGGCCCGTTTTTTTGTTTTGCAGTGTCGCATTTTCTTATTAAGTTTGCTTCAGTTTTAAAAAGATTACTAAGCACTACAACAATGGAAGAAAAGAAGACAACGAGCCCGTGGCCTGGACCGGCAGGGCTCATCCCGGTGACCAGCGGAGCTGCCGACGACGCCAACCTCATCAACCGTCGTTACCTCGACAGCCTGCTGGTGGAAATGCGCGTGATCGATGCCGTGGAGCCGTGTCTCGACACGGTGATCTACGGGCACAAGTTTGCCTCACCCATCATGATGCCGGCCTTCTCACACCTCAACAAGGTGGCCCTCGAGGGCGGCCGCAAGCCCATGCGCGAGTATGCCCAGGCTGCGCGCAAGCTCAACGTGCTCAACTGGGTGGGTACCGAGCCCGACGACGAGTTTGCCGCCATCGTGGCAGTGGGAGCCCCCACAGTGCGCATCATCAAGCCCTGGGCCGACCACGACCTGGTGCTCGAGAGCATTGCCTTTGCCCAGACGCAAGGCGCACTGGCAGTGGGCATCGACATCGACCACATTGTGGGCAAGGATGGCCACTACGACGTGGTCGACGGCATGCCTCTGGGGCCGGTGAGCCTGCAGCTGCTGCACGACTATGCGGCCGCCACCTCGCTGCCCTTCATTGCCAAGGGCGTGCTCTCGGTAGACGATGCCTTGAAGGCCCGCGATGCCGGTTGCCGTGGCGTGGTGGTGTCGCACCACCACGGGCGTGTGCCCTACGGCCTGCCGCCCACCCGCGTGCTGCCGGCCGTGAAGCAGGCGCTCGAGGGCAGCGGCGTGGCCATCTTCTGCGACTGCGGCATCGACTCGGGCTACGACGCCTACAAGGCTCTTGCCCTGGGTGCCGACGCTGTGGCCGTGGGCCGCGGCATGCTGCCGCAGTTGCTCAAGCAGGGCGCCGCCGGTGTGGTCGAGAAAGTGAAGCAGATGAACGTGCAACTCAAGCGCATGATGATGTACACGGGCATCGCTGACACGGGCTCGTTCGACAGCAGCGTCATCCACCACATGTGACAAGAATTTTTAATTTTTATAATCATTACAATCACACACACAATGAAAATGAAAAAAGCGATTTTAGCAATGGGCCTCGCCCTGACTGTGCTCTCGACTGCATGCAGCGGCGGCGGCAACACAGCGCCAGCGCCGCGCGAGACTGCCGCTACCCCCACCGACACTGCCTATTGCGGCACCTACCAGGGTACCCTGCCGGCTGCCGACTGCCCGGGCATAAAGACGGTGCTCACCATCGCTGCCGACAGCACCTACACCCTGTCGAGCCAGTACATCGACCGCCAGGCTCAGCCTGTGGTCACCAGCGGGGTCTACCACCTCAAGCAGGGCGGCAAGCTCATTGAGCTCGTCACCCCGTCGTCGGGCGAGAAGACCTACTACAAAATCAAGGATGCCAAGTCGATTGTCATGACCGACTCGGCCGGCATCGAGCCGCAGGGCCCCACGGCCAAGTTCTACGTGCTCAAGCGGTGACTTGAAACACAGGTTGCGCCAAGCCCCCCCAAAAAAAAAACGATCACAAGGCAAGCGTGCTGCCAGTCTCGCCCACGGGGCTGCAGCACACTTGGCCTTTTTTGTTGTTATTGGCCACCATGCGATGCTGCGCGCACCGCGGCTCGATGCATCCCTGTGTGAAAGGCAGGTCAGGCTTGGATGAAGAGCCAGAGCGACACGGCGATCATGACAAGGGCCACCACGCGCTGATAGGATTTCTTGTGCGCGTGTTTTATGAGCCTAAGGGCAATGAAGTTGCCGACCATCATGGCACACCCAATGAAGAAACCGTTGGTAAAGATCGACCACGACATGAGATTGAACTTGCCGTAGGTCACTGCCTTCACGATGTGCATGGCAGCGGCGGCTGTGGCCTCGCTCACAATGTAGGACACGGGTGAGAGCTCGAGCGAGAGAAACACTGCCGAGCTCAGCGGCCCCGATATGCCCAGCAGCCCGTTGATGAGCCCAGTGAGCCCGCCGCCCACGAGCATGGTCTTGCGCCCCCGGGGCAGCTTCATCTTGCCCCGCACCTTCATGATCGAGAAAGCAATGAGAAAGGCGCACAGCACACGCGTCATCACCGTCTTGTCGACAATCGAGAAGCCGAAGGCGCCCAGCGCTGTGAAGGGCAGGGCCGGCAGCAGGAACCAGGCCACCTGCTTCCATTCGATCGCGCGCCAGCCCATCGCCGCACGCGAGAGGTTGCTCATCATCTGCGCTATGGTCGACACTGGCACTGCAATCTCAACGCCGTAGAAATAGGTGATGACGGGCAACAGTATCATGCCGCCGCCAAAGCCCACCGAGCCCGACAGCGTGCCGGCTATCAGACCCACCATTGTCAAGGTCAAGTACATTCCCATTTTGCTCCAAATATTTTTGTCGGCAACCTGTGTGGATGCAAAGTTACAAAATTATATTGATGCCTGGGCTCGTTGCTGCTGGGTCAGCCCTATGCCACGCCCTATACCGATGGCTCGGCCGTGAAGGTGCTGGTGAGATAGTTCACATGCCACACCTCGCGGCCCTCTATGAGCCAAAGCTTAACAATAGCGGCAGGAAAGCGTTCAAAGCCTTCCTGCCGCTTAGCTTTTGTCCACGATGTGTGTGGGGGGGGGCTACTTTTCCCAGTCGGAGTCTTCCAGTTGAAACACCTCGTCGAGCGCCTTGCCAAAGACGCTGCACATCTTGAGCGCCAGCACCGTCGAGGGCACAAACTTGCCCTTCTCGATGGCGTTCACCGTCTGCCGGCTCACGCCCGTCTTCTCGGCCAGGTCGGCCTGCGTGAGGCCTGCTATGGCGCGTTGCACCTTGATGTTATTCTTCATCGCTGCTCCTCCTGAACTTGTACAGCTCATAGTAGAACCTACCCACATAGAGCAAGAAAATCAGTATCAAATAAGCATACCAAAAGTAGAAAAAGACCATGCCATAGGTGAACAGCAGCGCGGCGATGAGCAGTGCGGCGTCGACCTTCATCGACCAAGCCAGCGACTTGAAGCGCAGCGCAATGGTGTACTCGTCTTCTTGTTTCTCTCGCGCGAAGCCTATGAGCAGTAGCGACACAGTGAGCACCACGCCCACAATCTCGTCGCCCAGCCCCACGCTGTTGATGCCTATGCCGGTTGCGTTGCTAAAAAATGCCTGGCCTATACAAGGCCATGGCAGTGTCACCCAGTTGTCGATCTCCTGGCCGGCAACAAGCGAGTAGATGGCCAGCAGGAAAAAGGGTACAAACAGTGCCCATCCTATCCACTTGCACTGGTGCGGAAACAAATAGTTAGTTTTCATAATTTTTTTTTTTGAGGTTGAACTTAACGGTTGCAAATATAAACTACGTTTTACAAAAAGTAAAGTAAACACGACAAAAATTCAACCAAACTTAACACAAGTTAACTTTTTCTTGCCTGTTTTGAAAAGTTGCGTTTTTCTTGGCGAAATGAACTGCAATCGCTATCTTTGCCAAGGTGGGGCGATGGCTCCCCACCGATGAAAAAAACAAGATGAAATGATGACTGGTGATGGCAGAATGATGAAACGGCGACTCATGGTAGCAGTCGTGGCGATGGCGGCCGTGACCGTGGCGGTTGGAGCGCAAGAGCGGCTCGACACGCTGGCTGTGCCCCGGTTCAAGCTCGATGTGCCCACATTGCAGCCGCTGCAACCTGTGGTCACCTTTACCGCCCCCAATGTGGTCACGCCGCCCACCTTCAACTACCGCCCTCTGGAGATGCCCAAGGTGAGCAACAACTTGCGTGGCTTGAGCGACGAGGTGACCATGCTGCCCGTGCTTCATGGCCCGGCCAGCCAGCCCCTCAGGGTTGAGCCACGCTACAATTTCGACCGCAACCCCTACAGCCGCGACTGGAGCGCCAGCGGCGTGATTGCCCGCTACGACAATGCCTATTTGGGTGCCAGTGGCGGCTACACCACACTCCCGGCCTTGGGCACAGTGGGCTCGGCGAGCCTGTCGTTTACGGGCGTCTACGACGACGACCGCCTCACGCTCACGGCTGGCATGAGCGGCATGAAGTATCACATGGGCCGCGATGCCTGGAACGACTATGGCTTCTTCGGCCGTGCCAGCTACCGGCTCTCTGGCGGCTTGAGCCTCAACCTCTTCGGGCAGTACTATCTCGACCAGCGCTTTCACAGCGTGGCTGCCATGGGCTACATGCAAGATGCCAGCTACGGCGGCACCCTGGGCATCAAGTTGGGCGACAATGTGGGGCTCAACCTGGGCGCACAGCGCTACTACGACACCTATTCCCACCGTTGGCGCACCCTGCCTGTCGTGGCACCTGTGGTCAACGTCTTCGGTCAGCCCATGTCGTTCGACGTGGGCGGGCTCATCTACGAGCTTGTCGATGCCCTGATACACAACAACAAGAAGTATGATGTCGTGCAGGGCCGTGCCCCGCGTGGCGGCGGCCGCGTGCCCGTCACCCCTGTCGACGTCAACCGCCGCGCCCTGGGCGGATCCCGTCGTTGACCCGCTGTTGCGCTGTTTTTTTTGCTTACGGCTATGATTGTTGCAGTTGTTGCCTCGGCAACAATGGCGGCAACAGTCCGTGTGCGGCCCATGTGGCCGTGAGATGTCGCATGAGAAAATGATTTTTTTGGGGCGAAATGCTGTTTTTTTTGCGATGGGTTTGTTTTAATTTTGGGGTGTGGTGCGTCTTGATAGTGAAAGTCGATTGATAATGGAAGAAAAAGCGTTCAGCGAAATAGCGGTGAGGCTACGCGGCAAGGCCGTGGGCACGGCGCTTGCCTGCGGTCTCGACGCGATGCAGGCCGACGATGTGGCCCAGGATGCGCTGCTCAAGCTGTGGAACATGCGCGACCAGCTCGACCGCTACCGCTCGCTCGAAGCGCTCACGGTGGTGATGACCCGCCACCTCGTGGTCGACAGCCAGCGACGGCGCCAGTCGCATGCCACAGTGGCCATGCCCGACAACCTGGGCCAGCTGGCCGACAGCAGCGGCACCCCGCAGGAGCAGCTCGAGGAGCTCGACAACGACACCTGGCTGCAAGAGCGCCTCGACCACCTGCCCGACCGCCAGCGCAGCGTGCTCTACATGCGACAGGTAGAGCACCGCGACTACGACGAGATTGCCCGCTTGCTGGGCATCGCCACCACATCGGCCCGCACCCTGGTGGCCAGGGCCCGCAAGTCGCTTTTCTTGGAATTTAAACAACGCATGCAACAATGACTATACATCACAACAACGAGCAACAACGACACATCGAGCAGCTACTCGGCCTCTTCATGGCAGGCGAGAGCACGCTGGCCCAGGAGCAGGAGCTTGCACGCTACTTTGCCACCCACGATGTGGAGGGCGACTGGGCCGTCTACAAGCAGATGTTTGCCTACTTCGACCGCGGCATGAGCGCTCAGCCCGCGCCCGCTGCCCAGAGTCGCAAGCTGAGGCTCTGGCCCTGGATCACAGCAGCCGCTGCCGCTCTGGCCCTGGTGCTGGGCGTGACGCTGGCCCTGGTGCACAGCAAGCAAGCCACGGCACCGGTCACGGCCCGCATCGAGCAGCCACACCCCGTGCCCGCTGCCACAGTGCCGGCCACAGTTGCCGCCCCGCAGCGCTCGGTCGCCGCCCTGGCTGCCAGCCCGCGCACCCTGGCCCGTGCCACGAGGCCCGCGCAGCCGCGTCGCCGTCATGCCGCGCCCCGCCGCCCGGCCCCTGCTGCCGATCGGGCACCACAGGTCTCGCAGCCAGCTTGCATGACCCCCGAGGAGGAGTTGGCCTACTGTCGCGATGCCGCTGTCGAGGCCGAGCTGCAGCAGCTCAACGACTACGACAACCGCTGTCTTGCACAGCTGCAACATGTCGACAACATCTATGAAACGATAAAAGAAAAGTAAACTATAACGTATTTTGCACAGATGCCTTATGAATAAGATTGGTAAAATATTGATTATGGCAGCCTTGACTATTGTCATGGCCTTGCCAGCGGCAGCCCAGCCCCAGGTGAAAGCCGCTTTTGAAAGCCTGCGCAAGCAGGCAACCAAGACCTGCACTTCGACTCAGGTCGACGACAAGGGCCTGAAGCAGACTCTCGACGAAATTTACTTCGACCTGCCCGACGACAGCCAGATCAAGAAGTTCACCGATGCCTGCGAGGCCGACTCCAAGCTGTCCTACACCTACATCACTCACGAGCCCAGCGACAATCGCGAGCCCTACTTGATTTACAACGACGACAATACCCGCGTGGTGATAGGCAACAACTCCAACTACCGCTACGTGCTCTATTGCATGGCCGACCCCGACAACGAGCGACTGCGCTACTGCTACTCGGCCGAGTGGTTTACCAACAAGAAAGGCCGCGTCGAGGGCCGTGTGGTCAAGACCTACGGGCCACGGCCTGGCAAGGCATCGAGCAGCGCGGACAAGACCTATACATTCAACAATCTTTCCGACTTGAGCAAGCTCGACAACTTGGGCGACTACATCAACGACTATGTGAACAATGCGGTAGGCAAATATACCTACCCCAATGACGATGACGTCTCGACAGGCAAGCTCACCGAGGAGAAATTCCTCACCAAGTTCAACTACTACCGCAATTGCTTCAAGGATGCTGCGTCCAAGAGCGACAACAGCGTCCTGGTGTCGAGCTATGCCACCAAGCTCATGACGCTCAGCCGCAAGGTGCAGGGCCTCAATCTCTCCGACAACATGCTCAAGGCCTGTGTCAAGAGCCTGCAGGAGCTCAAGAGCCTCACCCACGACGAGTTTGTGCAAGGCATTCTCGACGATGCCATTGCCCAGTATCGCGACAAGTAGCGCTCAAGCACGCTGCAACAACAATTCTCATTATGCACACTATCGCCTGCACGGCTCGCAACGCGAGCCATGTGTAGCTTCCAGATTGGTTTTCAAGGCTTCCCGGGCCACTGTGCCCAGGGAGCCTTGCTGCTTTCTTGCCCGCACCAGGGCATGGGGCAGCGCCGTCACAGCAGGCGCTCGACCTCGAGCAGGTGGGTCACAGTGGCATCGGCTGCGCCAGGCGCCACAGGCTGTTGCTTCCAGTTGAAGTAGATGGTGCGCCAGCCTGCATTGTGGGCGCCCGCGATGTCGGCGTCGGGGTCGTCGCCTATCATCACGGTAGTCTCGCGGCTGGCCCCGCAGGTGGCCAGGGCATAGTCGAAGATGCCCGGCAGCGGCTTGGTGATGCCGCAGTCGTCGCTCAAGATGTTGCGGTGAATGTAGCCGTCGAGTCCTCCCGACACCAACTTGCGGGGCTGGAAGTGGGCAAAACCGTTGCTCAGCGTGTTCACGTCGTAGCCCTTGGCCTTGAGGTACTCGAGCAGCTCCTTGGCCCCGGGCAGCACCCGTGGCAGGGTCACCAGGTAGTTGAGATAGTGGGCGTTGAGCTTGTTGCCCAGCTCCAGCGCGTCGCCCTGGTAGCCGCAGTGCTCGAGCGTGTACCTGAAGCGCTCGCTGTTCAAGTAGGCCTTGCCTATCTTGCCGTGGTGATAGGCCTCCCACAGCTCACGGTTTTTCTCGATATACACCTTGTGGAAGCGCTCATAGCTGCACAGGCGATCAAGCCCGTGCTGGTTGTAGACGTGGGCAAAAGCCTCCTTGGAGTTCTCGGTAAACCACCACAGCGTGTCGTCGATGTCGAGAAACACGGTTTTCACATTGTGCATCATGCCGCAAAGTTAAGCATATTTTGCTTCACGCCGAAATCAACTTGTGCTTGCTATACCTTTTCAACAAGCGACAGAGCCACACCACCGCCCTGGCTGTGGCCAGAGCACCCGGTGTGGCTCGATGTTGCCGGCAGGGCAGGGGGCGTGTGGCCCGCCTGCCCGTGGCGAGTGTGAGCATTAGAAGTCGAAGAGCTGAGTCGACAGGTAGCGCTCGCCCGTGTCGGGGAGCAGGGCCACGATGGTCTTGCCCAGGTTCTCTTTCTTCTTGGCCAGCTCGATGGCAGCGTGTATTGCAGCCCCCGACGAGATGCCCACCAGCACGCCCTGCGAGCGTGCAATGAGGCGTGCACCATCCATGGCCTCGTCGTTTTCTACCTCGATGATGCCGTCGACCAGGCTGGCGTCGTAGTTCTTGGCCACAAAGCCGGGGCCTATGCCCTGTATCTTGTGAGGCGCCGGCTTGCCGCCTGCCAGCACTGGCGATGCAGCAGGCTCCACGGCATAGGCCTTGACGCTGGCCTTGTGCTCCTTGAGAGCGCGTGCCACGCCCGAGAGGGTGCCGCCGGTGCCCACGCCGGCCACAAAGATGTCGACCTGGCCCTCGGTATCCTTCCATATTTCCTGACCGGTAGTGAGGTAGTGCACGGCAGCATTGGCCGGGTTCTCAAATTGCTGTGGAATGATGGCGTTGTCGGTGCTGGCCAGTATCTCCTGGGCCTTGGCTATCGAGCCCTTCATGCCCTCGGCGCCCGGGGTGAGCACCAGCGTGGCGCCATAGGCCTTGATGAGCTTGCGGCGCTCCTGGCTCATGGTGTCGGGCATGACGATGATGGCCTTGTAGCCCTTGGCAGCGGCCACCATGGCCAGACCCACACCCGTGTTGCCGCTGGTGGGCTCGATGATGGTGCCGCCAGGCTTGAGCGCGCCACGGCGCTCGGCATCCTCGACCATGGCCAGGGCAATGCGGTCTTTCACGCTGCCGCCGGGATTGAAGTACTCAAGTTTCACGAGAACGCGTGCTTCCAGGTTCTCTTCACGTTCGATTGTAGACAGTTCAAGCAGTGGAGTGTTGCCGATGAGGCTGGTGATGTTTTGATAAACTTTACCCATAATGATGTTTTTTTTAATGAGAATTTTATGTATAGATTGTGATTGAATATATATCTCTCTCTTGGCCAATGCGTGAGTGCATGCAACCGATTGGCCGTGTTGCCACGCGCGGGGCATAGTAAGAAATTGATGTGTGTGTGGTGCGGCGTCTTGACTCAACTTGCAAGATACCTGGCGCGTTTAAGTTGTGAAAAAATCGTGGGGAAAAACCAGAAAAATCTTTTTTTTACTTCAAGATACATGCAAGTTGCGCCGCTTCAACACAAGCAACAACACATGCACACGACAAATGAACCCGAGCCTGCATTGCCAGCCCGATCGATGAGGGTATTGATATGTGAATCGTAATTAATCATTTGTCTCTTTTCTGCGGCAAAGGTAGTGAATCGAAACGAAACTGCCAAATTTATTTCACATCGAGCTGTGGGCTTTGTTGGTCTAATACCCTCAAAATCGAAATGCAAGTATTTGATTTTAAGATCATTTCCGATTTACTTATTTCCCAAGAGAAATCGCTGTTTTTATTCTTGTCTACAGGATGAGCCCTTGACGACTTTTATTTTCAATGCTATCCAGGTTTTTGGGCTTAATAATTGTAGGGATTGATTATTTTTCATAATTTTACCACAACTTCTATTCATAATATTTTTAGGGCACATATCAGTTTTATAGCTGACCTGCGTTTTCCCATTTCGTAGAAGCTTAACTAATTTAATTGAAATGATAAATAAAAAGTCGCTTGTCAAAATATGGGTCGTGCTCATTATAGTTAATTTTTTCCTCTATGATGTTCTTTGGTTTTCTTTAGGTGATGAGGATTTCTCCTGGGACAATTCCTATAGCAGGCTTGAGATCTTTAGCGATTTTATATTTTGCTGTGTGTTGTCGTTGGTAAGTATGGTGGTATGCGACATTCTTGTTCGTCATTTTTTACACAAAGGTTTTATTTCTATGTCACAGCTCACAAAAATTGCTATTATATCGCTGATTATCAATATTATAATTATTTTTACCAGCGAATATGTCTATGATATGGCGGTATTTGGTGGCATGTCGTACGCCGACCTATGGGACAATTCCTATCTGTTGGCATTTATTGCTACTTTCAATACGCTTTTTTATACTAATCAGTACTATTCAGAACTTGCAATGTATCAATATGAGCAGGCTGTCGATTACAAAAAAAGAATATTAAAGGCCCAGCTCAACCCTCATTTCATTTTCAATAGTCTGAATGTGCTTGCTGAGCTTACACGTATCGATGCTGTAAAGGCCGAGCAGTTCACCATACGTCTCTCCAGGCTTTACTACTATGTGCTGAATGGCTTAAGTAACGATTGGGTCTCGATACCCGATGCCATTGATTTTGTCCGCAACTATGTCGCAGTGATGAACGTGCGCTTCGACAATCATATCATACTTGACACAGGAACACTAAGCCGCCAGCAGTTGAGCGATATATATATTCTGTCAATGAGCCTGCAAGTTGTTCTGGAAAACGCTATTAAGCACTGCGGGCTCCCTGACGGCGAGCAACTGCACATCAGAGTTGACTTAGATGACAATTACATGATTATTGCCAACAATTATAAACCACAAAACAACAATAGCCAGAAATCATTATCCTTAGGAGTGGGGTTGAAGAACCTTGAACAAAGGTATCTTTTGGACACACGGAAAAAAATTATTGTGGAAAAAACAAGTAATATCTTTATTGTGAAACTGCCAATTACAAAGAAATGAAAAAGATAGTTATCATCGAGGATGAGCCCTTGAGCGCGCAGCGCATAGCCCGCTTTGTCAACGAGTATGACCCTGAAATCGACGTCGCAGGACCGGTAAAAACTGTGGAAGATGTTGAGCATTTTCTCTCAAGCGAAGCAGACTATGACTTGATTATTTCAGATATAAGGCTTGGTCAGCATACTGTTTTTGAGGCATTTGAGCGTTACACCCCAAAAAGCTTCGTTATCTTTGTTACAGCCTATGAAGACTACGCTATGCAAGCTATCAAGAACAATGGACTTGAATATCTCATCAAGCCCATCAACTACGAGGAGTTTTGTAATGCTATCGACAAGTTGAAACTGGCTATACCTGCTAATCAGAATGCTTTAAATCTTCAATTTGAGGCTATCAATAAGGTAGCTCCTTGCCGTGAGCGCTTTTTGTTGAATAGAGGCAATGAGTTGATCGTGGTAAATGCTAAAGACATCAATTACTTCAGCATCGATGGAGATCACGTGTGTGCGTTTTGCAATGATGGTAAGTCTTATGCCTTGGCATTGAGTATGGCTGAATTAGAGCAAGAACTTAATCCAAATGACTTCTTCCGCCTTAACAGGCAGTATATTGCTAATTTGAATGGGTTTAAGAGAATTTCTCTTTATTTCGGTTCTAAGCTTATTGTAGAGTTGAAGGGTTGTGAAAATGACATAGTATTGAGCAAGAAAAAGTCGGCTATGCTGAAAAAATGGTTAAATAAGTGAGCAAGAAACAAGAAAATAATAGGCGATAGACTATATTTGCTGTGGTTTAAGTGCTTTTTTCCCTACTTCACCCTCATTTATTTCCACTTCAGCTCCTGTTCGTTTGCGATAATATTTTGATTAAAATAAATTTGCCAAGACTTAAAACTTTTATCTAAAAAAAAGAATTTATGAAAAATGACAACAGTCAAGAAAAACTGAAATAATAAATAACAAATAACAAATAGAACAAATTATGAGACATCAATTTTTATTATTAGCTGCCGCAGCGTCCTGCTTATTTTGGTCGAGCAACGGGCTGCAGGCACAGGACAACTATTTCACGCGCGACAACGCCTTTGAAATCGAGGCGGGCACCGGGCCCAACTTCGGGCTGAGCAATGTGGAGGCCATGAGGAAAAACAAAGTCGGCACCGACCTTTATGGAGAATTCCGATATAATTTTGCCAACGCTCCGCTGTCGATTGGCATGCAGGTAGCTTATAACATTTTGAACCGTGAAACAAAGGGATATAATGACGGATACATGTGGGCCTACTCCAACTACGACTATACATCGACCGACCTGATGCTCACCTGTGACTACCGCAAGCGCGTGAGCAAACTGGCGACAATATTCGGTGGTGTGGGCATTGGCATGTGCCGCATAAGCGACAGTGCCAAACTACAATCTCTAGGAGCCGACGTCACGGGTGAGGGATTCACAGACGACGGTCCTTCGGGCTCAATGGCTTTCATGCCACGCGTGGGCATACACGTTGCCAACCTGCTGCGCATCACGGCCGGCTACAAGTTCCAAGAAAAAGCCAACCGCCATGCGTTCGTGACCATTGGCGTGACATTTGGCTTCAGGCAGCGCCGGTAACACGCGGCGCTTGCTGCCCCGATAGCTGAGGCGGAATGGGAGAGGGGCGTGCGCGCGTCCCCTCTCCTTGCGGTTCGCCCGACATGGGCATAATCTAATGGGTGCAAGTCCCGAGCGTGCCCCGATAGCGGGAAGCGCATAGTCCGATGCAACGGTGTCTACCGCGAGGAGAATCGGAAGGAAGCTAAGGACAAAAGTCTGGCTCCACGCACAGAAACTTGATACAAGGCTCAAAGTCAGGGGTAAGGTTGCAAAACAAACCAAAGCCCGATAGC
>Ga0256406_1002150_pt1 | contig 28962 bp, 23 predicted proteins | sample RumenRJG_03DNA_FD_185986 | JGI IMG/M metagenome (GOLD analysis project Ga0256406, IMG submission 185986) | Bovine rumen microbial communities from Lethbridge, Alberta, Canada - RJG_03 | ecosystem: Host-associated > Mammals > Digestive system > Stomach > Rumen | place: Canada: Alberta | collected... | reverse complement strand
AGCAACAAAGGGCGCAGCCATTGCATCACAGCAAGTGTTTTGCTGGTTTTGGTCAAAAATAATATGAATGTCTGTCAACCCTTACCTATATGAGAATATAAACAGCATCATTCATAATAATTTAGGGTGACGCATTGATGAAGTCAGGAGTGAAAGAAGCAGGCCTCTTTTTTTATGGAGCCCCAGTGTGTAAAAGTGCTTATCTGACTACGATGAGCACGGCGCATAAGGCAAGCAAGGCGGCCATTACCCAGCCCACTTGCCGACGGTAGTCAGTGAGAAAGTTGCTCAGACCCGCGCCGGCCAACAGCCACACCAAGTTAGCACCGGGACCGGCAATGAGCAACAGGGCGGCAGCAACGAAGAGGTCGGACAGTCGGGTAGAGTAGGGCAGTACATAGACGGAGTAGACCATGAAGTCGAAGAGGATTATCTTGGCGTTGGTCAGCTGCACGATGAATCCGGTGACGAAGGAGCACGAACGTTTGTCGGCTATAGACTCTTGTCTGCTTGCCTGCAGTGTGTTCCATGCCAACCAAAGGATGTAGCCGGCACCGAGATATTTTACATAGACCACATAATGCGACATCGCCGGCCCAACAAGATGCGTTACTAAGGCGGCTGTACTTGCAGCTACGGAGAATCCACATAGCAACCCCGTCCACATTCTGAGTGAACGGTTCCGACCGTGCAGGATAGAGCACCCCATAGCGTATATATTGGCTGGGCCCGGTGTGAATCCCCAAACGAGGATAAGTACAAGCAGTGAGGGCAATAACTTTAGTGGCATCTTTCAGAGGCTGTTTTATGAGTATATAAGATTATGATAATATGTCACCGGGGTGCTGCTGTCCAAAGTGGACTGCAGCACCCCGGTGAAGAGGAAGTGTGTGAAACTTCGATTCTAAGCTTGCCAATAAATAGCCATTTCCAAAGGTTATAATAAGCTGAACTTGTCTGACAACAATTTGTCTTTGGTGGTTATTACAACGGCATCATACATCATCATTATTACATCCTCGTCATAGTTACCTATGATAGGCTCGTTTTGCTTGCCTTGAATGTTGTTCATGATTAGCTTTACAAAGTCTACACCTGCACCGTAAGCGTGAAGATAGGCTCCGCCAAACCTTGGATTGATTTCTGAGAGATAGTAGTTCCCGTCTTTATAGAAGAAGTCCATGTCGCAGGGACCATTTAATTTCAATACACTGCACACTTCTTCAACGAACGCGAAAAGTTTTGGATCTTTGAAGGAGATCGTTTTGCTTGCACCGCCGATACGACTTTCAATCTTCCTTTTGGAAAAGATGGCTACCGGACGATGAGAGTAACAATCGACATACACGTCCGCATCGCAATCTCCACCCGTCATCAGTTCCTGAATGATGTAGGTGAAACGATGGTCATTGAATTTCTCTACAGCTTCTTCCCAGTTGTTTACCTTGCCAATGCCTACACTTCCACTGCCTGAAATCGGTTTCATAAAGACCGGGAACGAGATATCGCCATTATCCAAACCTTCCTTGAAGCTTTCCAGACTATTGTAGGTCAAGACTGTTCTTACATGGTTTTTGGAGAGATGGCGATACATCTCATATTTATTGAAACATAAGTGGGCTGTGTCTTTAGAAGGGCAAAGCGGAAGAATTCCGTTTAACAGCAATTCGTCCCTATGGCTGGCAAGAAGTTCTATTTCCGGATCTATTAATGTTGTGATGGCTTTGACATCATTTTCCTTGCAAATTTTGAGTATTGTCTCAAAATAATCCGGTGCGTCTATGCGTGGTACAAGAAAAGCTTTGTCTGCTTCAAACAGGGCAGGAGCCACGGGGCTTAGGTCGGTTGCGATGATTCCGTAAGAACCGTTTAATGATTTCCGCACATCTTGAAGTAGGGAATTCCTTCTTCCAGCACTACAAAAAAGAATATTACTCATTGATTAATAATTATTTTTAGCTATAAATTGTTCTACATCCCATTCCTCTCTAACGAGAGAGAAGGAGTCTCTTTCCTTAATGTATACCTTGGGAAAATAATGGATAAACAATGGCGATAGGGTCATTGTGTAGGCGCCAACCCTTCGGAATAGAATTCTGTCCTCAATCTTTAACAATGGACTTCCTTCTGGTAATGTGAAAAGCCTGTCATATTCTAAACAGGACAGTCCGTTTACGATTTGAGGCTTGTCAGCCAATGCTCTTTTCTCAGTATCATTCCTCAAAAACTCTTTGAAGTAATCAGACTTATGGAAAAATGGATCTACGTCGTTTCTCGTACCATCAGTACATACATAGATATTTCCATCATGTTGCTTGATGTCTATTACTTCCATCAGATAGTCAAAAGCGGAAGCAACGATTGCGTTGCCAGGTTCCACAACAATTCTTATATCCCTTAAAGAAGGAGGTAAGGCGTTGTAGAAACCTTCTACATACTGTTGGTAGGTTGGTTTCCCCGGCATGATGCCAAAGAATCCTCCACCTAAATCCCAGTATTTGAGGTGCAATTTGCTATCCAAAATGATTTTGGAGACATATCCGATCACACGTTGATAGAATCTGACGCTTCTGGTTTGGGGCTCTCGGTGGGTATGAATTCCTACAAGGTCAATATTTCCAATTTCTGTTATTTCGTTTACGGCCTTCATAAATTCTCCGGACTCATAGGAGAAACCAAATCGGCTGTCGTCTTTGGGATGGGCCTCATCTTCAGGTGAAATTTGGGATATATTGATGTTTAGTCTTATTCCTATTTCATAGTTGCGGCATCGAGGCAGTTCGCGCAACCAGTCTATTTCTCGCCAACATTCCACATTCACCATAGCACCATCTTCAATGGCTTGCAGGAACGTAGCCTTAGATTTGAGAGGGCCATTATAGATTATGTGGCTTCTGTCGAAACCTACTTTTAGAGCTAAACCATATTCGTGATAGGAAACTACTTCTGCATAACAGCCATATTCCTTGGTTAGTTTCAAAACTTCAGGGAGAGAATTTGTCTTGACGGAATAACCTACGACAGGGGCTTTGAACTCGGATTCCAATGCAGTACGGAATTCCTTGATATTCCTTATGAGCTCTTCTTTGTCAAGGATGAAACAGGGTGTGCCCAAATGCATGTTAATTGTGTCCATTGAATTCCTCCATTGTGGCGGCTGTGGCCGCGTTATCAGTATTAATACCTTCTCTGGAGACTACCGTTTTAATTGTTTCCCAAATAACTTTTAGGTCTGTGAGAAAAGAAATATGGTCAACATACCATACATCTAATTCGAATTTCTTCTCCCATGTCATCGCGTTTCTTCCATGACATTGCGCCCATCCGGTAATTCCAGGTCGTACGTCATGCCTTCTCATCTGCTCTTTCGAATAAAGTGGCAAATATTTAACAAGTAACGGTCTGGGGCCTATCAGACTCATATCGCCCTTGAGTACGTTAAAAAGTTGTGGAAGCTCATCTATAGATGTGTTTCTTACGAACCTTCCAACAGGTGTTATTCTCAGCGTGTCCAACAGCAGTTTTCCATCTGGGCCTTTCTTGTCATTCATGGTCTTGAATTTGATGACCTTGAAAATCTTACCCTTGTATCCTGGACGAGGCTGAAGGAAGAATACCCCCGCTCCTTCATTTGCAAAGAAAAGAAGAAGAGAGATGACAATCAGAATTGGAGAACAAAGGATGATTGCTGTTAGTGACAGAATGAAGTCCAAAATTCTTTTGAAGAAATGCTGATACATGCTATCGTTCGTCGGTTAGATGATAATCCTCTGGTTGCCCCCACAGTTTTGCGTAAGGATTCTCTGCCATTTCTTTTTTGAAATCACGCAATTGGTCCAGATAAGAGTATTTGGGGGTCCAGTTCAGTTCCTCAAAAGTCTTTGTCGCATCGAATGCGTTCTCTAGTGGATCAGGCTTATCTTTTACGTACGTAATTGTAGAGGGATTGTCTTTGGGTGAGAAAACCTCAACGATACCTTTGATTTGTTCCTCAAGAGACACTTGCCAACCATTGCCTACATTATAGGTGCCACCTTCAATGTCTGAAGAAACACAGTTGGAAACAAGTTGGACAAAATCCTTGATGTACACCATCTCCTTCTTTTTCTTGCAGTCGCCCCAAATTTCAATAGGCAGACTCTTCATAGCCCTGTCCATCAGCATCCGGTAGGGCATCATGCGGCGTTTGAAGTTGGCATAATGGTAAGGATTGGGGTGATACTCATAGATTGTAAAGAATCGAAGGATGAATCGCTGAAACCCGTAGGCAGCATGACAGTGCTCTATTAAGTCTACAGCTGCGTTCTTGGCTATAGCGTAGATAGAATGGTCACCCGTGAGAGGAAAACTTCGCCGCAAGTCCGGACCCAATTTGCCTCCATTCTTGAATCCTTCAAAATAGTCGGCCAAATCATAAGGACTCTGAGGAAAGATAATCTTCTTGCAGTTGTGTTGAAGCATGAACTGCAACACGTTAAGAGTTCCAACGGTTATCGACTCTATCAGGTCTTGCGGGTCGTAAGCATAACGGGAGGGTAAACTGCCGGCAAAATGACAAACAGCGTATACGTCGCCAATCTCATTCAGAATTTTAAATGAGTCCTTGTCCTTTATGTTGACAGAATAATAGCTCATCCCCCTCTCCTGAAAGAACCCATTGTCATTCTTCCTGCCTCCGACAGCTATCACGTCATAGCCATCGGCCTTTAACTTGACACTCACAGGTGCTCCTAAATTTCCTGTTGCACCAAAAACTACTACCTTTTTATTCATAATTGCCTTTAGTTTTAGATACCTATAAGAATAGTACTTTAGTACTCTCTATAAAATTTCTTATATCTTTATGTTTTTATTGAGTGAATAGAAATTTAAAGTGATATGTAAGGATGTTTTCCTTTTATAATAGTGATTGGCATCTATTTCTCCAGTCTCTTGTATTCTGCCAACAAAGCCTTCCAAATCATTTTCTGCTCGTAGCGTTCTGCAATGTTCTTTCGAGCATTATCAGCCATTTTCGCAGTTTCCCCTCGGTTAACAACGAATTTCCTCATTGCCTCGAAAAGAGCATTAGCATCTCGTGGCGGAACTATTACTCCATTATATCCTTGTTTGATGATTTCCCGGCTACCATTAATGTCCGTCACTATGGAAGGGAGCCCCATTGCCCCAGCCTCTAACACCACATTCGGCATCCCTTCTCTGTAAGATGGAAAGGCTAAAGCGTTGGATGCCGCATAATAGGGCCGTGGGTCTTTCTGTCGTCCAACAGCTACAATACCTTCTCCTTTTTTAATTCGCTCATCAGTTTCTGTTTTTAGCGGATCCAGTTCATTCTCATAAGGGCCGACGAGAATTAGGCGTGTGCCCGGAATTATCTTATGCAGACGGTCGAAAGCTTCTACAAGTTCGTTGATGCCTTTATCTCCAACAAGTCTGCCAACGAAGCAGAATGAGAATGCATCAGGTGCTTGTATTCGCTCGGCTTTTCCCATCACTTCCGGAGTACGGTTGTAATAGTTCATGTCTACTCCTCTGACATTTCCATTAGCAATTAACCTCAGTGGCTTCTTAGTGATGTGAAAGCGCTCTAAATCTTGCTTGACCCCCATGCTTTCAGGGTTGATGTCTGTGGCGCAGAAGCAGAGGATTTTGTCTGTTATAATCAAAACCCGCTTTAGAAGTCCGGTAGCAGTAGGGAAAACAAGGCCTGTGTAGGTGTGCATTCTTACGGGTATATGGCATATCCAAGCGGCAATCATGGAAATTAGTCCGGCTTTAGGAGTTATAGAATGAACAATATCGGGTTTCTCTCTACGAAAAACGCGTATCATCTTCAAAAGTGAGCGTAAATCCTTAAGGATGGAAATGTGCCTTTCCATCGGTACTGCTATTGTTCGAACTCCCTCTCTTTCTGCTATAATTTTTAATTCTGGTTGCGGAGAAGATACTGCAATTACTTCATAATATTCAGATAGCATCTTCAGTTGTCCCCTGCAGAAGCTGTCCAGTGATTGAGGAACAGTAGATATCTTGATTATTTTTTTCTTTTCCATTACCTTTTTAATTCAATGATTCTTTTCCTGACATTTTAAGTTGCAGATACAGATGTGTCAGAGTTTCTTTATTGCCAACAAATAAAAAACCGCCATTTTATTTATTGGTAATAAACAACCCCCGTTCTCGTTATTTATTGTGGGCAAACAAAAGTGAGCTATAGATGTCGAGGTAGCCTTCGGCGGTTTTGGCAATATCATATTCTTTTGCTCGGGTGAGACACCTCTTTACAATATCATCATGATATGCCTTGTCTGTCATCAGTCTCAGGATTGACTCAGCCAGCTGTTTGTCGTTTCCCTCCTCGAACATTATGCCGGCCCCCTCGGTAATCTCCCGTATGCCTTTAACATTGCTTGCCACAAAAGGTTTCCCCGAAGCCATTCCTTCAATGTTGGAGAGTGACATTCCTTCGTAGTGGGTAGACATGACTACTACATCGGAGGTCTTGAGCAAACGTGGTACGTCGGTCCGAGCCCCCCAGAATTTAACCCGATTGTCAAGTCCCATGTCGTGGGCCAGTTGCTCGCACTCTTTCCGACGTATGCCATCACCTACGAGCCACACTTTGTAGTTCCCGGGCAGATGAGTCAAAGCCCTAATAAGAACCTCTTGCTGTTTACCAATCCGAAATGCGGCTACCATGGTTACAATAACATCACCAGGCTGGCGGTAGTCCTCATAAGGAAGGGCCGTGTTGTAAGCCCCCACATTCACTCCATTCGGTATGGTCCTTATGTCGTAGCTGTTACCGATATATTCTCTCAGTAGTTTCGTGGCTATATCAGATATGGAGATGATAATGTCGTATTGATGATACATCCACAAGTCAAGAGGTCTGAGCCACCAATGGTGGCGCCTTCGGTTATCCGTGCTATGCTCTGTTGTGACGAGTCGGCAATGAGCCCGACCTAACACCTTAGCGATTGCAGCGAATAGTTGGCAAGCTGTATTGTGGGTATGTACAATATCGTATTGTCGAACGATAGGTATCAACTTTCGAATGTTAGACAGACGGTAGACATTGGGGCTGTCGCCTAATGACATTACCTTCACTCCCTTCAGCCTCAGCTTTTCCATGAACGGGGTCTGTAGTCCGTCGAAGACCAATACATCTACCGTATTACCTTCATGGTTGAGCAACGGAACGAGATCGGAGAGCAGGCTTTCGGCTCCACCCGTTCGCAGTGATGTGATTATTTGGAGAATCTTTGTCATTGACTCAACGTATTTTGATTAGGTCTATCCAGTGCAGAACAAGGCCAATGGGAAAAACAACAATCCATTTGGTGCTAAGCTTTGGGAAGGAAATGTCTTTTCGGCAGCACCAAAATCGCCAGTAGTTGATAGCAGAACGCAATTTGGCGGAAAGTGGAACGTCGTAGGTGGTCATCTCCACATAAGTTGTCATTGATGCTACAGGACTCTTCATTCTAATACGAATGATGTTGTTTGTAAGGCCCCCGGCCAAATAATCCCTGAAATAGATGACCTTCGGAAAGATGTGGAGCTTGTATTGCTGGGCAATCCTATTCCAAACAAGCATCTCTGGACAAAATCTTTCTCCTTTTATCTCTGGGAATGGGTATTTCCTAAGAATGTCCGTACGGTACACTTCTGCCATGTCGCCATCCACTCCTAATTTATATCTCAAGTCTATTGTGTTGGCATCGGAAGCTACCATAGGGTGCCCTATTACTCTGCCGTCCCTATGTGCGATATAGCCGCAAACACCGGCAAAGGCTGGAGTATTCTTTATCTCAGAATAGGCCGCTTCAACATCTTCAATGGCATGGGCAGGTAGTTGATCGTCGCTGTCCAGGATAAAAAACAGTTCACCTTGGGCTTTTCTTACTCCCAGATTGATAGCAGTGTGCTTTCCTCCGTTTTTCTTGTAGAAATAACGTATAGAGAAGTCGGCAGACTCGTACATGCCTTCTACAATCTTATGAGTGTTGTCTTCAGACCCATCATCAACTATTACCCATTCGAAATTATGAGTAGTTTGCTTGAGCAAAGATCCGAAAAGCTCTGGTAACAGTTTTCCTCGATTGTATGTAGGGGTAAAAATTGTTATCATATTCGATTATTTAGCCATCGTACGGTTATAGCGGAACACGTTGTAAGGCCCAGGAAAAGTATGCTTGATGATTTTCTTAATCAAGCGTACAGTAGCCCTTACGGGATGTCTTATAATGTTTAAGTCTCTTTGGCGCCTCCAATAGTGGTCCTGCAGACGGCAAGCATCATCTATGGTGGCGGTGTCTTCATAAAGACAGTCTATCAATTTTCTTCTAAGTGGAAGCATCGGGGGACAAGTTCTCATTTGTCCCTCTGCCACAACATCAAAAGGATGCTCTGTCAAGTGGCAATCGATCTCTTTTAAAATATTAGCACCTTTCTGGCTGAAAGCGACAGCACCGCTCACTCCCTCTTCATTTTCTTGATAAGTTTTTCCCCAAAGGTCACATATCCGTATGTCGGCTGAGGATTGGTCGTATTTATATTTGCAGTGCTCATAGCATTGTTTGCCTAAACACTGATCGCCGAGGAATAGTCGGAAAAACTTATCTCCTTGTGAATATCGGCTTTGTATGAAAGCCCCCCGTTCAGCAATGGATTTGCTGTTATTTTTATGGCCGTTTGCTTTCATGCTATGCTTATCACCGTCAATATCTATTATCCAACTGTCGTGCCATCCATAAGCTTTTTTGTTACGCCAGGATGCATATGTTATATTGCCCACTGTTTTTTCTGCTTCCTCGCAGTATTTGTCCCACACAAGCATCGAAGGTACACCATGACAGAAAAAGTCGAGAAGAATAAAATGGTCTTCCGGTAGTCTCATCTTTTTCATGTAGTAACGAAACGAATCAATCTGACAGGGAGAGCCAGTGATGAGATATTTTCCTTTTCTGTCAATACCTTTCCAGCCTTCAACGGGGTAGCTTTGGATGTACTTGCTGCCAATGGTTTGAGTCAATTCCTCCAAAGTACTTGCCACAAAGTGTTCGGCTCGATTTTTTTCTACATTGTAGCGTACCCCCACAGTCTTATAGCCTTTCCCTAAAAGATACTTGGCAATCTCAAATCCCGCACCTCCTGAGCTACATTTTTGCAGTACGATCTTGTCTTTACTCTTGGCTGCATAGCTTGCCAATGGAGCATTTTCTTGTGCGGGTTTTGTTTTGATATAGGCGCATACATCTCTACAAAGGCCGCAATGGATACATTTGTCGTTATCCGTAATGAAAGGTTCATAGAAGCCTTCCCGGTTCAGATGTAAATCGATGATATTGACCGGGCATGCTTTAGCACATACACCGCACCCATAACAGTTTCTTATATCTGATATGTTGAGCTTATCCATTCTCCTCCTTATCTTAAGTTGAAATCCTTTATTAAATTCTTATTTACCAATAGACATTGCGTCATGCTGTTATTTTCCAATGTTAACACAGAGTCGAAAGGGATCGCGGTAAAATTTGTCTACAGCATACGCTTTATCGTATTCAAATCTAGTATTTACGATATCCTCTTTTCTTATACCATTGGTAAGAAAAGTCTTATACGGATAGAGAGAGTATCCATTTTGCCAGGAAGTATAAATGCGCAGGTTAAGGAACAGGCAGAGGAGAATCATCAACATAGACCAGTCTCTTTGTCCGCGACCCACTGATACTACAGTAGATATTGTGACAATAAGACCCAACATGAAGTACCATGACAGACGACCTCCGTTCGGCGAACGTACGAAGAATAGCAGGGTGGCGCAAAACATCAGAGCCAGATTCAACATTACCAAGTCCACTTTGTCATTGGGAACATATCTGTATCTCTTTAATATGATATAGAGAAATAAGAAGGCTTCCATAGCATAGGCTACACGGAAACTACCAGCCGCATTATAGTCACTCTGCATCTCTACTACAGATACGTCACCATAAACTGAGAAAATGGCATTGGGTATGGGGGTAATACCTATCAGCGCTATGAAAATCATCAAGTACAAGATATTTCGTGTTGAAAACTTTCTTATTGGAATAAAATACGCTGGAAGTAGTATTATTGCTGATTTGTGTATGGTAGTAGCTATTAGTATTACGAGAAAGAATTTCCAGGGTTTTCGATCGATGATATATTTGATAGACAGCCATGCAATAGAGGCTCCTAACACCTGGCGTAGATAGGTGAACGAGAAGTAAAACCACAACCCCATGAACATAATCATGGCAAAAGCATAGTTGTTGGCATATTTCTTGAAAGACTGGAAAAGCAGAGAATAAGTTAATAGCGTGATAACAAGTATGAAGATGTACCGATTCTCTGTGAAAAAGGAAATGAAGATATTAAGCAAAATAAATCCCTTCTCACCTGGAAAATATCGAAACACATTATTTATTAAATAACTTCCATGCACCGTTGTAACATTGGCTATCGTGTCGAAAATATCACCGTAGATATATCTATCGTATCCGCCAAACATATCTGACAGTCCTACAAAAAAGGCAAGGAACGTCATATAAACCGCAAGAAATACATTTTGTCGCGGATTCCTTACTTGGTTATAGTACGCTATGACCGGAATGAAAAAAATAATAAGGTAAAGCCACATATTAAAAAAATCGAAAGATAAATAATTAATTATTTAGCAAGATGCCTAAAGAAGAAAGAATCCTTTGTCCCCACATCGGTGCGAAATTGCTCTTGATCTTTACGACAAAGGAAGGAAGAAGGAAGCTGGTCGTTCCGGATTTTTGTCTGTTGCATGACGTAGAGTGTCTTGACATCTTTTATATGCTGGTAGCGGTTGAATACGCTTTGGTCCACTCCCATAACGATGCATGCTGACGATAGCCATCGTAATGCGGGATGGATTTCTGCGGGAAGACCTCCGATGATATATATCGCTACCACAGCCTTCCTTAGCCAACTACCCGTATCTTCCATGTAGAACCTTCGGACCATAAGCAGACAAAGCATGAAAATCAGCGGCATGTTTGTGCGAAAGCAAAAATCGTTGTGCAAGCCAATCTTGAACCAACCTAAGATGGCTACAGTAATAAATGCTATCCATAATGCAGGCTTATCTTTGCAGGCTTTGTAGCCAATGATCATGAAAATTCCGAATTCGAAGAACATGTAGATGGCATATCCGTAGAATGTTAATCCGAAGTTTGATAAATCTCTAAGCCCTTTGTTCCCATTCTGATTATTGGACATCAGATATAATGCCGAAACTACAAGAATGAGTAGTGCGATGATATTCTCGAAGCAGAAAAAATAATTCCATTTCTCTCTCCCTTTTCGTTCCATCATATTCCTTCCTATCCAGTATAAAACGATGGGTGCCAGTCCGACAAGGGGGAACGGGGCATACAGTAGTAGAGATGCATACACGAATGGAAGCAGTTTACTCCTCACATTGTTTATCATAACCATTATTCCTAAAAAGAGGGGGATGGTCTGATTGAATGGGTCGTAGAGCAATTGCGACATGGGCCCGGCATGGAAATCACCAGGTGTCGCGTTCGTTGAAACGAGGTTCACAAGCTGGGGCAAAATATTTCCCGGTTCTGCAACGGGCAGATACAACAAGCATTCCACTATCTTCATTCCCGAGAAAAGGTAAACAAAGAAGAGATAGGAGAGTCTTGTCTTCCCCATCCATCTGCATATTTGTAAATATAGAAGTTCAAAGCCTAACGTCAACCATAGTAATTGCATCATGAAGCCCATTTCCATACTTCCAGAAATCTTTGCAAAGAGAGCAGGAACCATCCAGAATGCTATGTAGTAGCTTTTTGTCAAATGGGTGGCTTCATCATATACTGGCCATGAGTAATTTACTAAGTCTCTGAACATGGCATTGCGCCAATAATGATCGCTCGATTGTACTACATACCCACCTATTCCGCAAAGCCACATTATTGTCAGGCAAATAGCAAGCGACAGCCACAGATTCCTATTACTGATTAAAATTTGTGCACGGTCGCCCTGCTTCCACGTAGTGTACACTACTGCAACGGTGGCTGCTGTTAATGGCAAGGAGTAATACCACTTGCACCAACCTAATAGGAAAATAACTATGCCTGCAAGCAGCCAAGCTAGTGACAGCAAGTCAAGCGTTCTTCTTTCGATTTTCATCTTCGTTATCTTCTGAGAAACTGTGATATTCACCAACTAAGTATACGGGGCGTCCTTTCGTTTCATTGAATATCTTGCCTAAATATTCTCCAAGAATGCCTATGGCAATCAACTGGGACGCACCCAAGAACAGAATCACACAGATAAGAGTGGGAAATCCAGCAACAGGGTCTCCCCATATTGTCACTTTTACAAGCGTCCACAATAGGTAGAACAGTGCGCCAACACCTATAAGGAATCCCAAATAGGTAGCCCATCTTAAGGGAGATACAGTAAAGCTTGTTAGGCCTTCGATGGCAAGTCCAGCTAATTGAAAAAAGTTCCAATGTGATGAGCCATACTTGCGGTCACCTCGGTCAAAAAGTATTTCTTTTTTCTTGTAACCAATCCAACAGAACAATCCTTTCGTATACCGCTCACTCTCTCTCATGCGTTTAAGAGCATCAATACATTTGCGATCCAAGAGGCGGAAGTCACCGACATTTTTCAGTACTTCAAATCGTGTTGACTTGTCAAGCAGCCAATAGAATGTCAGGGACAGCTTTTTCCTAAGCCAACTTTCTTTGCCCCTATCGCGTCGCTTTGCATAGACGTCTTCATAACCCTCTTGCCAATATTTCAGCATTTCCGGTATTAGGGAAGGAGGGTCTTGTAAGTCGGCATCCATGAGAATCATGCAGTCACCTTTCACGTAGTCGAAGCCAGCAAGCATGGCATTCTCTTTGCCGAAGTTGCGTGACAGGTCAACATAAGATATTCTACTATCATGTGCGGCCATCTCTTTGATGATGTCTATTGTGTGGTCGCGGCTACCGTCATTAATGAACAGCAATTCCCATGTGAATTTAGGAATAGCCGCCATAATCTTGCTAACCTCTTCGTAAAGATGGGGTAGCGAATCTTCTTCGTTGTAGCAAGGGACAACAATTGATACTATTTTATTTTGCTTCATTTCTATCGAATATTAGCTTATTCAGTGGAATAAGGACGACATTTAATGCCATTGAAATTACTAAGCTGATTGAGAGTACGGAAGCGAACATGAATAGTGGATTCTTTATGTTGTAAATCTGCGTTTTAAAGAGATACCAGCATATCCACGCATGAATCATCCACATGTTAAGGCTGTGTTTGCCAAAGAAAAGGAGCATGCTTCCACTCCATTTTATTCGGTGCGCCAGACTAACAGCAAGTATGACCACTCCTGCCCAAAAGAATGATATTACTGCACCTGTGTAAATATAGTAGCGAAGTATTAAAAGGACAGCCAACAGGCAGATAGTGATCCAAATATTCTTAGTGTCTAAGGTTTTGTGACACTTGTTGATAATATCTGTTTTTGCCATTATTCCTCCAAATACAAATGGGAATAGAATGTACAGTGTTTGGAAGATATTCAGCCCAAACCATGAATAGTGGTTCATTTCCGAAGATATCACATAAACTATATAAGCAAGTATTATGGCTGTCCAGACATTTAATCGGTCAGTCGTCTTAAAAATTCCGAAGGCCGCTACAGACAAAATGCAGTAGGGAAGGATAAACCATGCCGGTGGATAATATGAGTCTTTCCAGCCTGTAAGGTTTAACAGAATCTCGTCTAGCGAAAAAGCAAACCGTTGACTTCCGACAAGCAGACATTCCGCCAGTACAAATAGAGTGGTAATGGTCCAGAAGCAGAAGTAAAGTCGTAGACAGCGTGAGATTCTGTGTTGGTCCTTGCCGTGTTGATAAACTTTGTAAAGCCCGTATCCACTTAATAAACAATATAAAGGTACTGGATTGCAGGCCTTGCCTATATTGCCCAATAGAGTGTGAGTGTAATCACTGTGAAAGGACGGGTTGAAGAGGTGATAGAAAATCATAGTGACTATTCCTATGCCTTGCATCATTTTACTTTCTTCGCGTGTCATGTTTCCTTGGACGTAACGGAACCTCTATTTTGTCTGAGGGGTGTTTATTGCTTTTCTTAGATAATATGTCGACTCATTTCGAAGCTTTGATAACAACATCTGTTCTCTTTCTTCATCGTACTCTCCGAAGCTTAACGCCTCAAATGGTGTGTTTTTCTTTATAATGGAGTTGCGGAGTGCTAATTTCTCAAGCAATGAAGTTAAGCGTGTGTCGGAGTGGGTTTCCTGTGGCACTACAGCCATTAATGGTACCCCAAAGTTGACTGTAAAGGAGACTCCATGAAAGGAAGAGGTTATAACCAAGGAGCTGTCTCTTATCAACTGGATGAATTCTTCAATGCCCGCGCCTGTCACTGAATGATAGCTTATGCCGAGCGATTTTGGTATCTCAATATTGCTGTAGACAATAAGTCCTTTACACTCTTGGACATACCTTACCAAATCGTATATATAGGGCGCTGGATTATATGCGTAATCGAGCATGTAAAGGAAGATGTACTCCTCCTTTTTCTTTGAAGTCTTTATCAATTTGTTCCAATCCTCACGGTCAAGTACTAGTGTCGGATCAAGAGTTACGGGGACATCTCTCCCAATCAGGTCTTTTACAATTGCTTGCCCTCGGGTTTCCCTTACTGAGATAGAAGAATAGGTCTTAAGCCGCTCGCTTATCTCTGTCCTTTGCTCCTTGGGGATAGAATCTACAGCGAAACTTGATGAAAAGGCTATCTTGGGACGATCAGCAGGAGCAAACGATAAGAAGAAAGTAGGGTCACCTTTTGTGAAGTTATAGTTCCATACCTGATCACTCCCCGTCATATATACATCATACAAAGGAGGATCGGCTTGCAAATCCTCAACGCTTTTGAACTCTTTGCTCAAAAGTAAATGATTGTGGATAAATCTTAGTAGTTTAGGCTCCTTGTCATAAGCTTTCCTTATGTGCAAGGCTTTAGAAATCCTACTTTTCAGACTAAGCCTATTTTGTGAAATCCCTCGTGAAAACTGCCATGAGTTGGGGAAATCATAATCTATAATTTCACACTCGTATCCAAGTTTTCTTACTATTTCTTGGGTTGCATATGCCTGTAGCACCGAGCCATAATTTATGACCTTATGCATGGTAATTACTCCTACCTTCATTCCTTGTTTGTTTCTTGAATGCTCTAATGAGTAAAAGTGTCAAACAGTTGTTGAGAGATTTTTTTCCTGTCATGCTCTTCCAACACGCATTTGCGACCGTTTGTAGCCATCTGTTCGAACTTCTCTCGTTGAGCTGTGATTTGGCTAAGAATGTCAAGAACTTCTGTAGCATTCTTGTAGACTATGCAAGACTTGTTGTTCTCAATGGCAATATTCTCCATCGCAAACGGTGTTCCTATAACAAGCAAGCCGTTAGCCAAAGCGTCAAGAACTTTACCTTTGGTGCCGGTTCCGATAGATATAGGGGTAATTTGGATGTCGTGGCGTCTTACCTCTTCTATATAATCGGGTGCGAACTCAATATTCTTCACATTCCATCCGTTTTCCTTCAGTTCGTTTACGTGCCGATCCCATCCTTTACCTAAGAATGTCAGTTCGTAAGATGATCTTAGTGCTCTGCCTCCGTGTTGAACCATAGCTTCTACTAAGGCATTGGCATCTTGCTGCATATAGTAATTGTATTGACCGGCAATAAGCAGACGAATAGGGGTGTGGAATTTTATATCCTTAACGTCAGCACCAATTTCATAATGGGGATGACGCAAAAACTCGGAGCGACAGTTGGGGTTCATCCGTTTGATAAAGGCTGCGTCAGCTTCGCCTACCACATAATAAACGGCATTCTTATCAGCGATATATTCTCTTTCCAATTGCAGATATTTAGGATACATGACCATTTGTCGAAGTAGCATGCTCCTGCTCTCTGTAACAAAGCGTTGACCCAACATGCGATAGTAGTAGAGAGCTTCGCTGTCAGGCCCTATGTGAACTCGTTTATATTCCGGGAAACTTGTCATGAGTCTCCCTATTTCCTCACCGAAAATCCAAATTCCGTCAGGGTGGCTAGCTTTGATAGCTGCTGCCGCCTTGTTGTCTAACCTCAGGTAACTTGTAATAGGGTACCGCATGAAGACACGTAACATCAGCATATAGGGCTTTTCCATCCAATCCATCCATTTGGGTACATTCAGCAAATGAATATTCGCATGTAGCTCCTTCTGCACTGCCTGGATTTTCTCGTTCGGCAGTCTGTTGAGGTTGAATGTGTAGATATCAACCTTTATGTCATCATTGCGCTTTACAAGTAGATGGTAGGGCAATGCAGAAGTGCCGCGTATGTTCTCTGCCGCTGGCGTTATCGTTGTTATAAGGACGACTTTCATTTTGTTAAGTTCATTTGGCTAAAAGCCTCACAGCGGAGAGGAATAGGCCGCGATGGTTTATTATCATCTTCAGAAGTGTGGTCTTCCACGAGAGGGTCTTCCCTTTAATGGGATACATACCCAACTCCGTAGCATAGTTGAGACATCTTTGGGCAAAATCGATACCAAAGGATGATTTATCTTTTAAAAGGATTAGAAGCTCTCCCATAACTATACTGTTGCTTTTCCGTCGATAGACCTTCTTTACGGCTGTTGTGATGAAATCTTCTGAAGCAAGATCTTTAATGTGACGGGAGATCAGAATGTTGTCTTTGACTCTCTTCTCCGCTTTTTGTGGATTCGTTGTATGTGTTATCGAATTTGTATTGTATCGGTATCTGTAGACGTCTTCGTTGGTGAAAACAACACGGTGGGCTTTCGGATACAGTTTGTGATTGAAGTCTATGTCCTCATGAAATATTCCTGGGTAAAAGGAAGCATGTGCATCCTTCAGAAATTGAGTTTTGTAAAGATTGCACCATACGCTGCCTACAATCATGCTGGAGAGTAATAACTCTTCTCCGGTATAAACCTTCAGGCAATCAAAGGGATGAGTGCATGTTTTTTTTTCGGTTTGTGGATAATAACTTCCTTGAAAGAAGGTAAGATCTGCGTCGTATTTTACTGCAGCAGCAATGACTGCCTTCAAACTATTGGGCTGTATAAAGTCGTCACTGTCAACAAACTGGATATACTTACCCGAAGCATATTTCATGCCCGTGTTTCTGGCTCCACTGAGACCTTGATTCTTCTGTGATATGCAATGAATGAATGGGAACTTCTCAGCGTAGGACTGACAGAGATTCAACGAATGGTCGGTGGAGCCATCGTTAACTAATATTATCTCGTATTGTTTTTCGGTTAATCCCTGTTCCAGCAAAGTGTCAATGCAGTGAGGAAGATAGTTCTCGACATTGTATACCGGGACAATGATGCTCAACAGCTTTTCGGCCATGTTCTGTAGTTATAGGAGCTTTTTGCTATTTTGCCCACTGGATGTCGTGACGAATATCCCTTGCAGGCATTCCTCCGAGAAGTGTAGCGGTGGTAGTACAAGATTTATTGACAAGCGAACGCTGGGCTACAACACAGTCATCAGCAATTGTCACATTCTTGCTAATGTGACTTCCTGAACATACCCAAATATGGTTACCTAAGTTTATCGGTCCGTCCGTTTTTTTCCATTTGTCATCAATCATGATAGAATGACCGTCGGTGGTGTTTAGATCGATGTCCCACCCGAAGAGGCAGTCGTCGCCAATTGTGATGTTGCCGTCACAAGTAAAGAAACAGTCACCGTTGCAGAAGAAATTGTTGCCGATATGGAATTGTCCTTTATTGACTATCATTTGAGTGCCTTTGGCAAGCGTCACATTGTTACCAAAGACCAACTCTCCACCATCCCTCACTGAAATCAAACTTTTTCTTGTGCTTCGTCCCTCCGTTCCCATGAATCCCATAACCACCATGGCATGCCGTAACGGAGCGGAAAATTTTATTTGGCCTCTCTTTAACCCTCTTACCCTGACTGCAAACGGCCATACAATAATGGGAACGTGAATGGCTACAGATATAGGCAGGTAACGAAGGCCAAAAAGGAATGAGTATAGATAAATGAAGGGACGGTTAAGAAAGTTCATGTCAGTTCCTTATAGCGAGTTGAACAAATCCACCCATTTATTCATGATGGAATCTATGTTGAAACGCTTGATATTCTCTTGCGCCCTCTTTCCCATCTCTTTGCGTATCAAATCATTCTCCATGAGGAAGCAGATCTTTTCTACAAAAGCTTTATAGTCAAGGAATGGAATAACATAACCATCCTCGCCTTGTTTTATTATTTCGCTCGGTCCGCAGGGGCAGTCGAAGGCTATGCAGGGTACACCTACTGACATGCTCTCTAAAATGACTAAGGGAAAACCTTCATATATGGAGGGTAATAAGTAGATGGAAGAGTCTTCTAACTCTGCCATTGGCTTTGAAGTATAAGGATGGAGATGGATTGTGTTGAGGCCGAGAGAGCCGACCAGCTGGTAGGTCTCCTTTTCTTGAGAACCGCTACCGTAAATATCTAATGTCCAATCTGGATGTTTATCCTGCACTTGCTTCCAATAGGGAATGAAATTCAGAAGGTTTTTTTGACGGGAGAAGCGGGCTAATATGATGGCACGCTTGTTGCTGCAATCTGACTTCTTCTCTTTGGCTGTATAAAGGGGATTGGGGATGACCATCGCAGGATTGCCTGTGAGCTGATGGAGTTTCTGTGCTTCCTTTTGTGTGAGAGCTACTATTTGGTAAAAAGGAAATTTGAACCGGAACATCAGTTTATCCTTTGTGCTGGCACTGGTTATTTCTGGATCGTTGTACCAGCCATGAAATTCTAATACTCTTTTTTTCCAGAAACTAAGAAGAACTACTGTCAGCGGCTCTAAATATTGCTGGGTTGATACAATAATGTCGGGATTCACTTTCAGTATAATCCACAAATGCATGAAGCGTGCATATAGGAACCTAAGCATTCTCCCAATGAGCGGAATGCGCAGTAGCGAATCCAGGCGCTCCTGTCCTATCTTGTGCTGTATGACTCGTTCGTCATACATCCCCTCATGGCATATGTCTTCTTTAGCTAAGGTGCAAAGGATATGTACGTCATACCCATGGCTTACAAAATAGTTGGCTTTTACGGAGGTTATTTTGTTAATACCTCCCTTACCGAAATGGCTCTCAATATATAGGATTCTCTTCATCTTTTATCTTCTCAATCGTTTTAATAGGCCATGATATTTACCATAAAGAAGCATCCATAAATCAAATACCTTTGGTCCTAACCCCATAAAAAAATAAGTGAATGGGGCGGCAGATTTGTAGATGCTGATACCGTAGCTTTTTGATAAAGCCATCTGGCGACATAACTGTCGCTGAATCTCTTTTTGGTTGCTGGCGCGTGCTACGAAGTAACTGTCTTTAATGGATTTCAAATAAGAGTTTTTAATGAGTTGAACAGTCGCGGCATTGAGCATCGAGGTGTCCATTAGCATTCTTTTTCTTGATTCTATATAAGTAAGGTATTTCTTCAAAAGTTTCGGGTCTGACCTGTACGCTGTGCTCGCAGTGGGCTCCTCGTAATGATATAGGCCCTTGCTTACATGGCAACCCCTTTTGCAATGTTTGGCGAATTCTACGCCGAAAAGAGTGTCTTCACCTAAGAAGATGTCTGTAGCAAATCTCAGGTTCTGAATGACTTCCTTGCGAAAGAGTTTATTCCAAACAGCTTGGTTGATTTCTGTCTTGCCATATCCTAAGATGGCGTCAATGATTTCGCTTGGAGAGCCCAATATTCCTTCTTTAACGGGTATTGCCTTACCAAAAGGGTCGCAAATTGCTATGTCTGCATTGGCGGATGTTATGCTGTGCAGAAGTCGCTGAAGGTAATCTGGCTCTACGAAGTCATCACTGTCAACGAAACACAAGTAATCCCCTTTAGCTAATTCTATTCCCTTGTTGCGCGCAGCACTCACCCCGCTGTTGGGCTGATGAACCACTTTTATACGTGAGTCCTCATGGACCAGCTTGTCGCAGAGACCAGGTGTCTGATCTGTACTTCCGTCGTCAATCAGGATTATCTCTAAATCTTTATAGGTCTGAATGAGCATGGAGCGGATGCACCGTTCCAATGTGGACGCTACGTTATAAGCGGGAATGACTACCGAAATCATGTACGTTGTTTGGGGCTCTCAGGCGTCGTCCATTTTTCTTTGTTCCTTCTCAATAGAAGATGGTAGAGTAGCGAAACCAAAGACTTAACAACGCTCAAAAGTTTTGGACTAGACGAGAGATACATAATCTCAGCGTACAAATTGCTTTGCTCTGTGGTTATCTGCTGCTGTATATGCTCTTGTTGGAGTGACTTTAATATTCTTTGAGGCAATACTTCTTTCAAGTGTTGCTTCCGGTCGTCAGCTAACTCTTTCCAACCTTTTTTCGACATACCGTCGGGTTGTAGGGAGGCAATTACTATATCCTGGTATGAATAACTGGCATCATGGAGTATCAATGCGTCGAACATCTGTGCCCAGTCGGCTGCTATCCGGTAGCTTTCGTCGTACGGAGAGGATTTCAGCAATGACGTTCTGATAAATACTGCCTGATGACAGATTGCATCCTCGTACATGTATCTTAGGGTGAGTTCCTTCGGACTTTTTTTAATGACTGTACCATCAGAATAATTGCCTGCGATATAGTCAGAAGACGGATTCTTTGAAAAGACTTCCTCTAATACAGTGTCACTGAAGAAGCAATCGCCAGAGTTCATGAAGATGCAATACTCACCGCGGGCAATATGGATGGCTTTGTTCATGCCGTTATAGACACCTTTGTCCCTCTCGCTTACCCAGTAATCGATTTGCTCCTGATGTAAGTTGATAACCTCTTTACTCCCGTCTGTGGAACCTCCATCAATGATGATGAATTCATAGTCCTTGAATGTCTGATGAATGACACTCTTGATGGTGGCCTCAAGGCCTGTCTTATTGTTGTAGTTTACGGTTATTACAGAAATTCTCATTTCTTTCTAATTATGTTTCCCATCCTTATAAAGAGAGATTTTGCTCCCGGTGCAAAGAAATAAAACAGAAGCATGTAGACGATTGCAAAGGGGAGTGTTATCTCTAATACTGAAAGGCACCAGTTCAGAAAACTCTTTGAGGCGATTCTTAGAATGGGCTGACAAATGAGTGAAGCCACTACAATGCTGCCTATGGACAACAGATAATAGACTGCAATTCTTTTCCAATATTCCGAAATGGGCTCCTTGAATCCTCTGCTGAAAAGAAAGATTGGCTTCCAGATTACGATTATCAGGACTTGGCTCACAATCTTTCCTGCAAGAATTCCTACGATTCCATATTTGGGTGCAAATAATAAAGTCACAGACAAGAATAGAATGGCTTCGGCCCATGCAGCCCATGTGTCGGAATAAAGACCATAAGCTCCGTTGAACATGTCAACAGCTCCGCGTGTCTGAGTGATGAAGATAGTAGCCATCAACATAACCAGTATCTCACGGTCTAAGATATACTTGCTTCCAAGCCATACACTGATAAATGGTTCTATCAAGTTGAACACTGCAAAAACGACGAAGCCACCGACAAGGAAGCGTACTGCTATAATTTCCCAAAAAACTTCAATGGACTTCTCTTTGTTGCCCTCTGCGACGAGATTGCCTACGCCTGCGCCAAAACTGTTAAGGGCAGAATCGAAAGCGGCTGAAAGTCTGCTTACTACCAAAGTGTAGTTGCCATAGTAAGCAACCATCTTCAGGGAGACAAAAGCAAAAACAAGTATCTGGTCACTTTGACTGAGGAGGAAGTCCTTGATTTTGTGAACAAATACTTGTTTGGTATATGTAATTATTTCCTTATTCCGGGGGAAATATTTCTTTCCTTTCTTAACAGAGGCTTTGAGCCAAGGATATACTTGGTCTATCTTCCAATTTAATACTATGCATCCTACAAAGCCGAACACTACTTCAAGTCCTATCCATACATAATAATTTCCCCAGTAATAAGCGACAGCCATCTGGATGACAATCTTCAGAAATTGGGCGCCTTGAAGATAGCCTGTTACTAAATACCCTTTTTGATCGGCCGACAGTATGATTTGCCGATAGTTGATAAAGTAGCTGAATAGTTGGGCAATAAGTATGGAGAAAAACGCAAAATAAATGAGGCCGTACGAGAAATCGGTATGTTTGAAAATTAAAGGTATAAAGCAGCTGATGACTCCTGCGGCAATAAGAATGAAGAATCCAATGCGATTGTACAAGTAACCGAAGACCGATACTAGCTCCTCTATCCTTTCTTTATTACCTTCCTGTAGAGGCTTATACAAATTGTAAGCCACAGCTGTACCTACTCCCATCTCGGCCAGACTGAGGAATCCTAAAATGTTGATAAGGGTTCCGCTAAGTCCCATAAAATCAGCACCAAGACATTCCAGGAAAGTCTTGCGGGAAAAGAAAGACAGAATGACGAAAATGAAATAAAACACCAAGTTTACTCTGGCGTTTAATAGCGATTTACGTATTCTCGATTCTTTGTTCATTCAGTATGCTTACTTGAGGATGAGTGTGAATATGATGTTTGGTATAGCCTTGTGTTAGGAGTGAAGCAATCAATCTGAAACGTTATGTAGGCTCTTTTCGGAAAAATGGGCGTGCAGGGATTATAGCAAAATCCGCGTGGCAACTTTTTGGATTCTATTATTGTAGAGGACCACTAACATGGCGATGCGCAAGCAGCAGGGTGTTCTTGGCTGTTCGCTTGTTGTTGGATGACTGGTCCATCCTCTTGTTTTGAAGGTTTGATGTCAGAATATTGGGGTCTGTGCAATTTAAAGTTTATAGTTTAGTTCTCTGATGTCGTCGTTTTATTGCCATACTTTGTATGTTTGGTGGTAGTTGAGGCTGATTTGCAGGGAAAATAGGGTACAATAAGCAGATAGATATAGTCTCTCCTCCCCACCCTGCAAGAAGCAAATTGGGTGATAGTGCTTACTATAACTCCCTTCATCAGCCTCCGCGTCTGGGCTGTAGCCCGCAGAGTCTTGACGACAAGATATGTCGCATTGCCGCTTTTTGTTGTGAGTTTTGAAAAGTTTATCAATCAAAGGGTTAAAAGTTCCTTTTTGCCATCAAGTGGCCTTCTTCCCACTCCTGCTGCAATGCGGTGCAAAATTACAAAAAATAATCTACCAAAACTTCTTTGTTCCCATAAAAATGTGTGAGTTGTTCTGGGCTCTTCGTATTGTTTTGTTCTGTGTTGAATAATAGTTTACAAAAGCTAAGGCAATGATGTTTTAGTGGGCTCCGGGGCTCTTGTCCAGTCATTACCGTAGTACAACCTCATAAAAGTATCAGCAACTTGCAGGGGCGGCTCGTGTGGCAGTCCGCAAGCATGTATTCGAAGGAATCCGAGATTCATAGGGGAGTTCGTAGCTTGCGGACGGCCACAAGGACCGCCCCTGCAGTATGTCCTATTCAAATGGCTTCAGTGTTGAGGGCTATTTCTTTTCAGTGTTTTCTATTTTGAGTGGTGCTATATTGTCCTTGATTTTCGGATAGCCTACATTTTGATTGATGGTGCCTCCGGTGTTTGTCTTAATGGCATTCTCAGGTATTGGCCAAAGCACATGATGCACGCTCATCTTATATTCTCCGTTAGGTATCACTACGCCGTGATTGTAGAAGTTGTTGTGCTTTGTCACCCAGTCGAAATAGAAGTTGTAGCCTGTCTCCTTGCAGTTCAGTCCTACTTTATCAGGGCCAGAGAAGTTGTCCAGCTTGTAGACTCTTCCATCAAAGGCCTCGCAGGGCTTACCTGTCTTTGCATAGGTGTAGGCAATGCGAACGAGCTCGACATGCCGGCACTCCTCATAGAATAGCTCGCGTGCGCGCTCTGCCAATACCTCAGCAATGCCTACCTGTCCGGTCAGTGGCTCAGCTCCGGCACGCTTTCTGACGACGTTCAGCATGGCCAGCTCGTTGGCATTGTCTCCTTTCCAATAGTAGCATTCGGCAAGCATCAGGTAGACCTCGGCTGAGCGATATACATACCAGGGAGTCTCGCCACCCTGGATGTCTGTGGTGCGAGTAGGGTCGGGGACAAAAATCTTATAGTGAGGCCAGCTGTACCAACAGCGGATGCTGTCGGCTGTACTTAAATTGGCCGGTCGCACGAGATGCGTGCCGTAGCGTGGGTCTTTGTTCTTTTTTAGACTTGGGTTGTTGTAATAGAGATCCTCCATGTGGCGCCAGCTGTCGTGATTGAAAGGCGCGCGCAGGTCGTTCTTCTCAGCGTCGGTCCAGATGTCGTACTGATAGTAGTTCGACGGCCGCATGGTGCCTATGCCGCGTCCGCAGTTGTAGTCATTGTCGATGGCCGTGCCCTTGTCGGCGTTGTCGCAGGAGATAGCCGTACCATTCTTTCCCTCCGGTGTTTTCACGGCGGCTCCCTTTGCCCAGTAGGGCAGGGCGTTGCGCATGGTGTAGCTGCGTTCCTGGTCCTGGGCGATGTTGGGCATGTTGACCACGTACATGATGCCTTCGGTATTGGTGGGATCGGTCTTCCCCTCCACGCTATGGAGATCGAACATGAGGTTGGTATGAGCCTTGTTCTTGTTGGCACCAAAACGCTCGGTCATCAGCGGACAGTGGGCTACAATCTCCTTACCCACCTCTATGGCTTTGTCGAACTGGCAGTTGGCCATGTAGATTTTCATGAGCAACACGCCTGCGGCATATTTGTTGGCTCTTCCGCGTGGCTCTGATATGGGAATCCACTGGTAGGCAAACTCCATGTCTTTCTGTAACTGGGCGAGGATGCTCCAGCGGTCGTAGGTGTAGAAGTCGAGTTTTGGTTCCTTGATTTCCTCTCCAATCCAAGGTACGTCGCCAAACTGGTGTACCAGTCTGAAATACCGGTAGGCCCTGTGGAAGTAGCCTTGTCCGAGAACAGCATTGCGCTCAGCCTCGTCGGTGAATTTAGCGCCGTCAAGGCGTCCAATTACAATGTTGGCGTACTTGATGCCGTTGTAGGATTCCTGCCAGTACCAGCCGCACTTGCCTTTGTGGCTGTCGGTGAGATGGGTGGGAAGTAGATAGCTGTCGAGGTCGGTGATGGAGGCACTCTCGTCGGTCTTACCATGAATGGCGATATCAGAAAGGTCCATCTCAGTGAGGATAGGAGCACCATCGCCGGTGAACTCATGACGCATGTTGCGTTCGCAAGCAGTGACGGCAGAATAGAGTCCGTCGGCATCAACGTAGGTGTTCTCGGGGGTGTAGAAGGACAGCGGCTTCGGCTCAAGCCAGCTGTCACCGCAGGAGGCCAGTGCCAGGGAGGTCAGGATGGCTCCGGCTGCGGTGCAAAGTTGCATGATATGTTGCTGGATTGCTCGTTTCATAGTCTGGAAGTTTTGTGGTTGTTATAATGTGAGGTTGATTCCTAAATTCACGGTGCGCATCGTATAGTCGCCGCCTTCAGGATCTCCATACGACCAGCCGGTAATGACGAAGGGATTGCGTACCGACAGGGAGAAGGAAGCTCCCGTGATGCCGATATATTTTGCTGCGGTTTCGGGCAGCCGGTAGCCGAGAGTGATGTTCTCCATCCTGACGAAAGTCTTTCGCACGTAATTGCTGCCGATGTTGGTCGAACCTATGCGGGCATAATTACTCGTCGGGTGCTCGGCGGTCCATCTGGGAATGTCGCTGATGGTGTGTCGGTCATACATGCCACCAGTATTGGCAGCACGGTTGAAAGTGCCATACTGTCCGAAATGGCCGTACATCATGAACGATAATGTGAAGTCGCGCAGGAAGGTGAAGTCGTTTCTCCAAGATGCGTAGTAGCGTGGAGTGGTGTAGCCTTGGAAGACTTTGTCATCGGTGTTGAGTACTCCGTCTCCGTTTTGGTCAACATACTTGAAATCACCGGGCTTACAGCCATACTTCGCTGCTTCCTCTTCTTCGCCCACCTGCCATACACCGTCGCGTTTGTAGTTCCAAATCTGGTTCGGGTCGTGACCGATAAACCAGGAGTTGGCGTAGTCGTCGGCTTCTTTCTGCCCGATGACGTTGCCGTCGGCATCCCTTACGTCGGTCTTGTCGCCATAAAGGTGGACAATCTTCCTGCGGTTGAAGGAGAAGGAGCCGCTCGTATCCCATCTGAAATTCTTTGAGATGTAGGGATGGGCGGTCAGGCTTATTTCGAGTCCGTGATTCTGAAGTTCTCCCAGGTTGGCTTTGATGCTACTGTAACCTATGATGGACGGCAGACTGCGGTCGACCAGCAGGTTGGTGGTTTTTGAGCGGTAGTAGTCGATGCTTCCGGAAATGCGGTCGTTGAAGAGTGAGAAGTCGAGTCCCCAGTTCCACGCGGCCGTGCGCTCCCATTTCAGTTTGCTGTTGCCTAATACGGAGATGTAGATTTGCGAGATGATGTAGGGATTGCCTGACCCGTCAAGATAGGTGTACATTCCGGTGGTGAGCTGTGCGAGGGCGGCGTAGCGACCGATGTCCCTGTTGCCGTTGGCTCCCCAGGAGAGGCGCAGTTTGCCGTAGTTGAGCCAGCTTGCCGTGGACTTCATGAACTTCTCCTCGCTGAACACCCAGCCTAAGGCAAAGGCCGGGAAGGTGGCATGGGGGTTCTCCTGACCGAAGGCTGAGTAGCCGTCGCGACGCACAGAGGCTGTAAGCATGTACTTGCGGTCGTACTGATAGAAGAGGCGGGCCATCAGAGCGTCGCCCGTGTCATAGGTGTCGTCGCTGGACACTGTGGGGTCGGTACCGCTCTGCAAGCGGTGGAAGCCAAGGATGTCGCTGGGTGAATAGAGCTTGTTGCCGGCAGAGGTACTCCATGACTGGTTTTTCTCGGCATTCTGCAGCAGTGTCAGCTCCAGACGGTGGAGACCGAAAGTCTTCTTCCATCGTATGATGTTGTCAATCTGCCAGTCGAGGTAGCGCGTGTGGCTACGTGTGGATTCGCCTCCGGTGCCTGCCCATTCGGGATTTTCAGAAGAGTTGTGGTTGAAATACTCGTACCAATGCAGACGCGGTGTGAAGTCCATTTCGTATTCGAATCCAAACGGCAGTGAGAGGATGCCGTAGAGTTTCCCGTTGAGTTCGAAGTCGTTTTGCTTGCGCCTGATGAACAGGTTGTTGAAGAAGGGGTTGACGCTGACATTCTCGCCGCTGGGATACTCACGGTAGATGCTTGTCGGGTTGCCAATCTCGTTTGATGTGTAGGGAGAGAGATTCTCTCTCTGACTGGCGTCGGCAGCAAGATAACCGCCCTTGCGATAGGAAAACTGCGAGTTCAGACCTATTCTAAGATAGCTGGTTACCTTTGTGTCCATGTTCACGCGTGCACGCAGGTTGGTGTAGCGGTCACCCCTGGTGACTCCTTTTCGGTCGGCGTAACCTAATGAGGTGTAATAGCTGTGACGGTCGGTGCGGTTGGAAATGCTCACCGTATAGTCCTGTTGCAGTCCGGTATGGAAAATCTCGTCGTCCCAGTTGGTCTCTCTTCCCTCAAGGTAGTGCTGGATTTCGATGTCGGAGAATTCCAGCCTCTGTAGCCATGCTGAGACGAGGCCGTTCTCATCGGGAAGCTCTGTGGCCGGTTCTTTCTTGTCGTAGTTGTACCATGTGAGCAGATCAACACCTTGCAGAGTCCGTGGGTCTTGGTACATACCCTGCTTCTCCGCCTTTTCTTTGTCGGTGAGCAGACCTTCGTTGTATTCCTGCCGGAACTTAATGAAGCCGGCACCGTCAACCATCTTCGGGAGGCGGGCTGTGTGTGCGGTTCCGATGTTGGCATTGAAATTGATGCGAGGTTTCCCCGTGCTGCCTTTCTTTGTCGTGATGGCTATGACTCCACTCGCCGCTTTGGCTCCATAAACGGCCACCGAACTGGCATCCTTCAGTACGTCCACACTTTCGATGTCCATGGGGTTGAGGTCTTGAAGACTGCCCTGATAGATTACTCCGTCGACGACATAGAGTGGCGAGGAGCCTGCTGTGAGGGTGTTCTTGCCGCGTATCTGCATATCGGAGGTTCCGGCGGCATTGGTGGACATGGAAACGTAGAGACCGGTGGCGGCTCCTTTGAGGATGTCTTGTATCGAACGGGGTGCTTCTTTTTCAAGTCGCTCGGCCTGCACGGTGCTTATGGAACCTGTCAGGTCCTTTTTCCGCATGGTGCCGTAACCCACTACGACCACTTCCTCCATGTCGTTTACGTCGGCTTTCAGTGTGATTCTCAAACCGTCGCGGGCCGCAACGTGCACACTGTGCATGCCGATGTAGGATACTTGCAGAGTGGCCTTAGACGGTGCCGAAATCGTGAAGTGTCCCTCGATGTCGGTAACGGTGGCATTCTTTGTTCCGCTTACTACGACCGATGCACCCACTATGGGCTCGCCGGTCTCGTCGACTACTGTCCCTCGGATATTGGAGATTTGTTTTACAGCTTGGGCCTCTGTGCCTGGTCTTGATATTGGTTTGTTGGTAGTTGCTGAGGCCGGAAAGGGCGACAGTAATGACAAGGCAATAGTGACCCCAACGACGTTTAGATGGTTGGATTGTTTCATTGCATTGATTTTTGGTTATTATTAAAATAGGTAATTTAGCCTGATTATGAGTAGTGGGAGGGGAGGCTGTGTGGTGAGCCTGTCCCTCCTGACAGCGCTTATTTCTTCTTATCCTGCAGTGTCAGTTCAACGATGTAGTCGATGTCGGTGGGGGTGGTAGGCAGCTGCAACAGAATGCCGTCCTTGTTCTTCTTGTATGCCACTTTAGTTGTGGTGCCGAAGACGTTAGCTTTCTTTACTTTGTCGGGTAGGGCAGGCAACTGCAGTTTGTTGTCGTTGAGGTCGAGGATGTGGAC
>Ga0256406_1002149_pt1 | contig 28970 bp, 24 predicted proteins | sample RumenRJG_03DNA_FD_185986 | JGI IMG/M metagenome (GOLD analysis project Ga0256406, IMG submission 185986) | Bovine rumen microbial communities from Lethbridge, Alberta, Canada - RJG_03 | ecosystem: Host-associated > Mammals > Digestive system > Stomach > Rumen | place: Canada: Alberta | collected... | reverse complement strand
AGCGGTGGGGCCACGCGCTCTACAAGAACGTGCCGGGGAACTATGACATGGGCATCTTCCGCGCCGCGTTCGAGTACTTCCAGTAATTTTATAATGCTTACATCAGACACAGGGGCTGTCGCTTTCGGCGGCAGCCTTATTTTTATTTTGGAATCGCTTACATTTCTGGAAGCTATGGCTTGCGCGGAAATCTTATGTTATAGTAGGGCAGAAACGAAAATCTTTTTTTCATGAACCAAATAGGGGAGGTTTTATGGACAACAATAAGAAGCTTGCGTCTATTGTCGTCATTGTGCTCGGTGTAGTGCTGGCGATTGTTTTAGGCGTGCAGTCACTGAACCTTAATAAGGGCTCGAGTGCACCGGCGGATGCGAAGACGCTGACGGGTACGGCAGCAGGCAAGATGGGTGATGTGACGGTTGAGGTTGTCGCAGATGCCAGCAAGATTTATAGTCTGACTGTGACAGCGCAGAATGAGACACCGGATATTGCGAAGCCGGCTCTCGATCAGATTCCGAGTGCGGTTGCTTCTTCCGGAAGTCTGAAGGTGGATACTGTTTCCGGTGCGACCGTAACGTCAAACGCGATTCTGCAGGCGGCAGCCAATGCTCTTGAGTCCGGCGGATTCGATCCGGCGAACTATGGCTTCGCAGGTGCAGCCGGCGAGAGTGCAGCTGCCGAGGAAACAACAGTTGCTGCTACAGAGGCAGCGGATATCCCGGCTGATGCGGTAACGGCAACTGGTACCGGTAAAGGTATGGAGGGTGATGTCACGGTAGAGGTTACCCTTACGAAGGATAAGATTTATAAGGTTGAAGTGACGAAGCAGAATGAGACCGAGGGTATCGGTACGAAGGCTGTCGAACAGCTTCCGCCGAAGATTGTCGCAGCAAATTCCACGAAGGTGGATGCTGTTTCTGGTGCGACCGTTACCTCAAACGCAATTTTTGAGGCAATTGATGAGGCCATCAAGTCTGCAGGCTTCGATCCGGAGTCCTATAAGACCGAGGGCGGCGCAACAGCAAAGGCAGAGGATGCTGTATATCAAACTGATGTCGTGGTTGTCGGTGCCGGTGGTGCCGGTATGATCGCGGCCATTACAGCAGCGAAGGCTGGCAAGGATGTCGTTCTGCTCGAGTCGCAGACCATGGTCGGCGGCAACTCGGTTCGTGCAACCGGCGGTATCAATGCAGCACCGACCGAATATCAGAACTCCAATGAATTTGCCGAGGGCGATGCTGTCGAAGCCACACTCAAAAAGGCACGCGGCGATGATTTTAAGGACAATGCTGACATCCAGGCACTCGCCGATACAGTAGAAAAGCAGTATGCAGACTATCAGGCGAAGCCGGAGGGCTACTTCGATTCCGCAGAGCTGTTCGAGCTCGATACAATGATCGGCGGCAAGGGTAAGAATGATATCTCACTGGTAAAGACACTCGTTGAGAATTCTCCGTCCGCCGTTGATTTCCTGGATTCCATCGGCGCAGAGTGCCACAATGTCGGGCAGTTCGGCGGCGCATCTGTAAAGCGTATTCATCGTCCAGTCAATGCTGAGGGCAAGACCACAGCAGTCGGCGCATATATCGTTCCGATTCTTGAGAAGAACGTCAACAGCCTTTCGAATATCACACTTCTCTTCTCCACGACGGCAGATGAGATCCTCATGGATAAGGACAAGGCTGTAGGCATTCACGCAACAGGTGAGACCGGCAACAATGTGACCGTAAAGGCAAGCGAAGTTATCCTCGCAACAGGCGGCTTCGGCGCAAATCTTGACATGGTTGTCAAGTATAATCCGGATCTCAAGGGCTTCATGTCCACAAACGCAGCCGGTGCACAGGGCCAGGGCATCGAGATGGCAACAGCAGTCGGCGCAGCGACGGTTGATCTTGATCAGATTCAGATTCACCCGACCGTAACCGCTGAGGATGCACACCTCATTACAGAGGGTCTCCGTGGCGATGGTGCGATTCTTGTAAACGCAGAGGGCAAGCGCTTCACCGATGAGGTTAGCACGCGTGATAAGGTTTCTGCAGCAGAGGTTGCACAGACCGGTGGTTATTCATGGCTTGTGATTGACCAGGAGATGGTAGATGCTTCTGCTGTCATCCAGGGCTACATCAAGGCCGGCTACACCGTAACCGGTGAGGATTACAAGGCACTTGCGAAGGAAATGGATGTTGATCCGGATACCTTCGAGGAGACCATGAACGCATGGAATGATTGTGTCGACAAGAAGTCGGATCCGGAGTTCGGCAGAACCTCCTTCGTAAAGAAGCTTGACAAGGCTCCGTACTATGCAATCAAGGTTACGGCCGGCATCCATCATACGATGGGCGGTGTAAAGATCGATCCGGAGGCTGAGGTGCTGAAGGAGGATGGTACCGTCATCCCGAATCTCTTCGCAGCTGGTGAGGTAACCGGCGGCGTCCATGGTGCAAACCGTCTCGGCGGTAACGCAGTCCTTGACTTCACCGTATTCGGCCGCATCGCAGGTCAGAATGCTGTAAACGCAATCGATGGCAAGGAGCTCAACGCAGCGACAGCAAACCTCGCAGAAAAGCCTGCAGTTGAAGAAACCGCTGCTGAGACGACTGCAGCTGAGACAACAGCGGCTGAAACCACTGCGGCTGAAACCAAGAAGGCTGCGTAAAACGTAGACACACTGATTGCTGCAGAGACAAAGACAGCATCATAATTCCGTGTAGCCATTGCGATCTTCGTAACACGTAGACAAGCGTTACTTATAGAGTTCAATGGCCTCATATCAGAAACAAAAAAGAAGTGATCCGGTTGATAGCAAGTAAAATGCTAGCTGCCGGATCACTTTTTCTTTGCTTTTTGCTGCTGCGGCTGATGAAATCGGGATTTTTCCATTTTCATCAGCTGGTGCCCGGGAAGTTGATGCCGCCCGGAACTGATGGATTTGGGGGATTGCCCCAGCCATCAGCCGTCACCCGCAAGTTTTTCTTCTACAGGGGCTGATGGATTTGCGGATTGGCTGCATCCATCAGTCAGCGACGCGAAGCCGACCTGACTCCGAGGCTGATGGATTTGGGGGATGGCTCCAGCCATCAGCCGTCACCCGCAAGCTCTTCTTCTACCGAAGCTGATGGATTTGCGGATTGGCTGTTTTCATCAGCCACTGAAAATCTAGTCGAGCAGATAATATGCGGGATTTTCTAGAATTATCTGCCTAGAAAATTTAAAATATTAAATATATATTACTTTGAAAGCAGATGGAAAAGCCCATTCTCTCAAAACATCTGCTGTCCATACAAAACAATTTGCAAATGCTGGCAGATGGATAGAGCATATCCTTGATATCATCTGCCACGCCAAAAAATATCCGGCAGATAAAAACTATCATCTCTCAAAACCATAGTTATATATGCCTACATGCGGCACTCATTCAACAGTCACGGACTTTGCGAGATTCCGTGGTTTATCGACATCGAGACCCTTTGCAACGCTCACATAGTAAGCGAGGAGCTGGAGCGGTACGATGGCGACGCTAGTCGCAAAGTATGGGTCGGTTTCCGGTACATACACGGTGAAATCCGCAGTATCCTCGATATTATAGTTCCCGTAAGTTGTGAGTCCCATGAGGTAGCCTCCTCTGGACTTAACCTCAACCATATTCGATACGGTCTTTTCAAAAAGCTCCGGTTGCGTTAAAATGCCAACCACCAGGATGCCCTTTTCAATCAGTGAAATCGTACCGTGCTTGAGTTCACCGGCGGCATACGCCTCCGAGTGAATATAGCTGATTTCCTTGAGCTTCAGGGAACCTTCAAGGCCGATCGCATAGTCGATGCCGCGGCCGATGAAGAAGACGTCAAGCGCGTTTGCATATTTTGCGGCAAACCACTGGATTCGCTCCTTATCCTCGAGTACCTTCGAAATCTTGTCGGGGAGTGTCTGCATCTCTGCAATCAGTGCAGTGTACCTCTCATCAGAAATATGTCCGCGAACTTTTGCAAGTTCAAGAGCAAGGGCATAGCCGGCGACAAGCTGTGTCGAGTAAGCTTTTGTCGTCGCGACGGCGATTTCTGGTCCTGCGAGGGTGTAGAACACATGGTCTGCTTCGCGGGCGATGGACGAGCCGACGACATTGACGATGGCAAGCGTCTTAAGACCGCGGGCTTTTGCTTCGCGAAGTGCAGCGAGAGAGTCCGCTGTCTCACCAGACTGGCTGATGATGACGACGAGCCCGTTCGGATCGAGAATCGGGTTTCTGTAACGGAACTCGGAGGCAAGCTCGACGCGGACCGGAATCCTGGCGAGTCCTTCCATCACGTACTGGGTCACGACGCCGACATGGTATGCCGAGCCGCAGGCAACGATATAAATCTGGGATATTTTCTTAATGTCTTCGTCCGACAGACCGACACTGCTGAGATCGATTTTGCCATCCTTCACGACGGAGTTCAGTGTATCCCGGACGGCTTTCGGCTGTTCGTGGATTTCTTTCAGCATGAAGTGCGGGAAGCCGCCTTTTTCGGCGGCCTGTGCATCCATCTTGATTTCGACAGACTGCTTCTCGATCGGTTCAAGATCAAGGTTGAAAAACTCCGCCTTTCCTTCGCTAAGCTTCGCAATTTCCTGATTTTCGATGTAGTAAACATTACGACAATGTTTAAGAATCGCTGGCACATCCGAAGCCACATAGGTTTCACCCCCGGCGACTCCGATGATCATCGGTGCGTCCTTTCTGGCAGCATAAATCTCGCCCGGCAGATCCGCAAACATAAACTCCATCGCGTAGGACCCGCGAATCCGCATCATTGCCCTCGAAATCGCGTCCAGCGCGCCTTGATTGTACTTCTGATAATAATACTCGACGAGATTGACCGCGACCTCGGTATCCGTCTCCGAATAAAACCGATAGCCCTTCTTCGTGAGTCGATCCTTTAACTCCTGGAAATTTTCAATGATTCCATTATGCACTGCGACGACAGACTTGTTAAAGCTGATATGTGGATGTGCGTTTGTCTCCGACGGCTCACCATGCGTCGCCCATCTCGTATGTCCAATGCCTACACAGCCGCGCAGGGACTTGCCGCCATTCGTCTTCTCCGAAAGAACGCTGAGTCGTCCCTTTGCTTTTACGATCTCGATCGGGCTGTCTCCATCCCGGACGGCAAGTCCCGCCGAATCATAGCCTCTGTATTCCAGCCTCGAAAGCCCCTCAAGAAGGATCGGCGCCGCCTGCTTTTTACCAATAAAACCAACAATTCCACACATAAAAAATTCTCCTCTCACTTTTTTGCATCAAAACAAAAAGTGAAGAGGAAAACTTCTGTTATGCGATCTTGATTTCGCCTTTTCTTTTTTCCCTTACGATTTCACTGCTCCGCAGCGGCATCCGCCGAGTCTTTCGATCACCGCTGACCTCGTCAACCTATTACGGTCCTGGCGCTAACCTGTCTCTTTCTCCCAAAGAAACAAGTTTGCCCATAAGATACCACAAAAACCATATATTGGCAAATCCGGCAGTTCCCTCCTCCGGCGTCCGCCCAGCCATTCTTCCGCCTGCCACAACCCGCCATGCACGGGTTGCGTCAGCAGCCCGATGACCGAAAGATTTGTGCAACCTCCACAGCAAGATTGTACTTTCCCGAGAACCGCTTGTTAAAGATTTGTTTTTCGTTGTATCCGCTCGACAAGTCCGTTATAATACTAACAGTCTATAAAAATTCAGGAGGTACAAGAACATGGGTGTTACCACTTTTAAGGGTGGCGTCCATCCCTATGAGGGAAAAGAGCTAGCCATGGATCAGCCGATTCAGGCGCTTACCCCGAAGGGACTTATGGTATTTCCGGTTTCTCAGCATATCGGTGCTCCCGCGAAGCCTATCGTCGCGAAGGGGGATCACGTACTGATGGGTCAGAAGATTGCCGAAGCAGGCGGATTCGTATCTGCTCCGGTCCTTTCGTCTGTTTCCGGTACAGTGAAGAGTATCGAAAAGGTTCTGACGGCCGGCGGTGCCCTGATGGATGCAATCATCATCGAAAATGACCAGCAGTATGAAAAAATCGAGGGCTTCGGCCAGGATCGCGATTACACGAAGCTTTCTCGCGAGGAAATCGTGAACATCGTAAAGGATGCCGGTATCGTAGGCCTCGGCGGCGCAGGCTTCCCGACAGCCGTGAAGCTTATGCCGAAGGATCCGTCGAAGATCGACTATTTCCTCGTCAATGGCTCCGAGTGTGAGCCGTATCTCACATCCGACTACAGAGACATGCTCGAAAGCCCGGATGAACTGATCGGCGGACTCAAGGTCATTCTTTCACTTTTCCCGAACGCAAAGGGTAAAATCTGTATCGAGGACAACAAGCCGGAGGCCATCAAGCTTCTTTCCGAGAAGGTTAAGGATGAGCCGAACATCGAGGTTGTATCACTGCTTACGAAATATCCGGAGGGCGGCGAGCGTCAGCTTATGTTTGCCGTAACCGGACGAAAGATCAACTCCAGTATGCTTCCTGCAGATGTAGGTGTCATCGTGGACAATGTTGACACCGTGATCTCCATCTATAAGGCCGTATGTAAATCAACCCCGCTGGTTCGTCGTATTCTGACGGTAACCGGTGATGCTGTCGTAAATCCTGGCAACTTCAATGTACCGCTTGGTACAAATTATCAGGAGCTGGTGGATGCAGCCGGTGGCTTCAAGGATGACCCTGCAAAGATCATCTGCGGCGGCACCATGATGGGCAATCCGATGTTCAAGCTTGACGTACCGATTGGGAAGAACACAAGCTCGATCGTTGCACTTCTTGAGGATGAGGTTCTCGAAGAGCCGACGACAGCCTGCATCAAGTGCGGCCGCTGTGTGAATGTCTGCCCGAGCAATCTGGCGCCGACACTCCTTCTTAATGATGCGCTCATGAGAAATGTAGACGCCTTCATGGAGCTCAATGGTATGGAGTGTATTTCCTGTGGCTGCTGTTCCTATGTATGCCCTGCAAAGCGCCCGATCACCGCTTCGATTAAGACGATGAAGCTCTATTCAAAGGATGTTCTCCGTAAGAGAGCAGCTGAAGAGAAAAAAAGAGAAGAAAGGGCTGCCGCAGAGAAGGCTCACGAAAAGACAGAAGCCCCGGCAGAACCTAAGAAAGAGGAGGTAAAGAAAGCATGAACAAGGTACTGAATCTTTCTTCCAGCCCGCATGTCCGTGATTCCATCACAACCTCGGAGATCATGCGTGATGTATGCATTGCGTTGCTACCGACAACCATCTATGGCTGCATCCAGTTTGGCGTGCATGCACTATTTGTTGTGATTTTCTCGACACTGTTTGCAGTGCTTGCAGAGTACTGCTATGAGAAGGCAATGAAGCTTCCAATCACCATCGGCGATTATTCCGCTGCCGTGACCGGACTTCTCATCGGCCTCAACTGCCCGCCGTCAATCCCCATCTGGATCCCGTGCCTCGGCTCTGTATTTGCCATCATCGTCGTGAAGCAGCTCTACGGCGGCCTCGGTCATAACTTCATGAACCCGGCGCTTGCAGCAAGATGCTTCCTGCTTCTTTCCTTTGCAAGCAAGATGACGACCTGGACGGTTCCGGGTGTTGATACAATGGGCGGTGCAACACCGCTTGCATATCTGAAGGCTTCGCCGGATCATACCGCAAACCTTCTTGCACTGGTATTCGGACGTGTACCGGGTACGATTGGTGAAGTTTCGAAGATCTGTATCCTGATCGGTGCGATTTATCTCATCATCAGGGATGTCATCTCTCCGAAGATTCCGTTTATTTATATCGCGACGGTTGCTATATTTGTAGCCATCTTCGGCGGCAGAGGCTTTGACCTTTATTACATTTGTTCCGAAATCTTCGGCGGCGGTCTCATGTTCGGTGCCTTCTTCATGGCAACGGACTATGTGACATCCCCGATTACCCCGAAGGGCCAGGTGATCTACGCGATCATTCTCGGCGTCATTACCGGACTCTTCAGACTGTTCGGCGGCTCCGCTGAGGGCGTTTCCTATGCGATCATCCTCACGAACATCATCGTGCCGACCATCAACAAGAAGACGATCCCGGTTGCATTCGGAAAGGAGGGCGCTAAGAAATGAAAAAGGATTCTTATGTAAAGGATGCCCTCGTTCTGACAGCCATCACACTGATTTCCGGATTACTTCTTGGCGGTGTGTACGGCCTTACGAAGGAACAGATTGATTACATCAACAACAAGTCAACCATCGACTCCTATAAGCAGGTATTTCCTGATGCAGAGACCTTCGATGACGAAACCTATGCGGATGCACTGCAGGCAGCTCTCGATGAGGGCAAGATCGCAGCAGACAACTCGAGCGCAGAGCTCCTTTCCTTCGTCGCCGCGAAGGATGCCTCCGGTCAGGAGATCGGTTACATCGTGAAGGCGCAGTGCGCAGGCTTCGGCGGTAATGATATCGTCGTAACCGGTGTCGATCCGGATCTTAAGATTACCGGCATCGCATTCCCGGAGACCCTTCCGGAGACCGCAGGTCTCGGCCAGAAGGCAACAGAGCCTGAGTTCTACGAGCAGTTCGCCGGCAAGACCACAGGCCTTTCTGTTAAGAAGGGCGGCGGCGCAGGCGATAGTGAGATCGATGCCATTTCCGGTGCGACCATCACCTCCACAGCCGTCGTGAACGCCGTCAATGCTTCCACCGAGTTCGTACAGGACTATGTTCTTAAGTGAGGGAGGCAGAAAAATGAATAAATATGTAGAAAGACTATATAATGGTATTATCAAGGAGAACCCGACCTTCATCATCATGCTCGGTATGTGTCCGACCCTTGCGACAACCACCAGCGTGATCAATGCGATCGGCATGGGACTCTCTACCACAGCGGTTCTTATGTTTTCCAACATGCTGATCTCCGCACTCCGTCATGTCATCCCGGAGAGGATGAGACTGCCGGGCGAGATCGTCGTCGTTGCATCACTCGTTACGATCGTTCAGCTTCTGATCCAGGCCTATGCACCATCCGTGTATGCAGCGCTTGGTATCTATATTCCGCTGATCGTCGTTAACTGCATTATCCTCGGACGTGCAGAGGCCTATGCGATGGATCATGCACCGGTTGAGTCCTTCTTCGATGGACTTGGCATGGGACTTGGCTTCACGATGGCCCTCATGATTCTCGGTTCTGTTCGTGAAATCCTCGGTGCTGGTTCGCTCTTCGGCATCCAGTTCATCCCGGAGGATTATCACATTGCGATTCTTGTCAGCCCTCCTGGTGCATTCCTTGTGCTCGCTGTCCTTACGGCAATTCAGAATAAGCTGAAGCTTCCGTCTGCGACAAACGGCGATGCGGATACCTCCGAGTTTGTAAACGGCAATGGTATCTTTGCACCGGAGACTATGGATAAAAATGAACTTCTCGCAGGAAAGAAGGAGGCATAAGGCATGAAAAGCTTAGTTGATCTTTTACTCATCGCCATCAAGTACTCCCTCGTTTCAAACGTCGTACTGAGCCAGTTCCTCGGCATCTGTGCCTTCCTCGGTGTTTCGAAGAAGGTCGATTCCTCGAAGGGCATGGGCGGTGCCGTTATCTTCGTCATCACACTGGCTTCGATCGTAACACACATCATCTATATCGTTTTCATGAAGGCAACCAGCCCGCTCTGTAAGGCTTTGGGCCTTAAAGATGGTCTTGATTACCTGAACACCATCGTATTCATTCTCGTCATCGCGGCTCTCGTACAGTTCATCGAGATGTTCATGAAGAAGAACATGAAGGGCCTCTATGATGCCCTCGGCATCTATCTTCCGCTGATCACGACAAACTGTGCTGTACTGGGTGTTGCTCTTAACAATGTTACCTTCCAGTACAACATGGCTGAATGTATCGTATACGGCATCGGTATTTCTGTTGGTTTTGCACTCGCACTGCTTCTTATGGCGCAGATCCGTGAGAACATCGTCGAGGGCAATGACAAGATTCCGCACAGCTTCCAGGGCTCCCCGATCGTCCTCGTAACAGCTAGTCTCATGGCGATCGCATTCTGCGGATTCCAGGGTCTGATTCGTTAAGGAGGACGAAGATGATTGGTTTGTATATTGTGGTTGCGGCCGTCCTTGTCGGCGCAACAGGCCTGATCCTCGGACTCTTCCTGGGATTTGCCTCAGAAAAATTCAAGGTTAAGGTAGATGAAAGAGAGGTGCAGGTACGTGCTGCACTTCCAGGTAACAACTGTGGTGCCTGCGGCTTCCCGGGCTGCGATGGTTGTGCACATGCGATCGCGACAGGCGAAGCACCGGCGAATCAGTGTCCGGTTGGCGGCGCACCGGTTGCCGAGAAAATCGCGGCGATCATGGGTACCAGCGCTGGAGAGGCTTCTACCGATAAGAAGGTTGCCTTCGTTCACTGTCAGGGTGACTGCTCAAAGGTAAAGCAGCAGGCACAGTATTCCGGTATCAGAGATTGTACTGATTTTGCGTATATCTCGGCTGGTACCGAGAAGGCATGTCCGTTCAGCTGCTGTGGCTATGGCACCTGTGTAAAGGCATGTAAGTTTGATGCTATCCATGTCGTAAATGGCGTTGCCGTCGTCGACAAGGAGAAGTGTGTAGCCTGCGGTGCCTGTGTCAAGGCCTGCCCGAAGCACCTCATTGATTTCGTACCGTATAAGAAGAAGCACATCGTAGCCTGCAAGAACCTCTTTAAGGGCAAGCCTGTCATGGATGCCTGCAAGATCGGGTGTATCGCCTGCGGTATGTGTGAGAAGAACTGCCCGTTTGACGCCATTCATGTCACAGACAATCTGGCTGTCATGAATGACAAGTGTAAGGATTGCGGTATCTGTGCACAGAAGTGCCCGACCGGTGCCATCACCGGCAAGCGTCCGGTTCCTGCAAAGAAACCGGCTCCGGCCGCAGCTACAGCAGCCGCTCCGAAGCCAGCCGCTCCGGCCGCAGCTGCAGCAACACCGGCAGCCGCACCCGCAGCTGATCCTGCAAAGTAATAAAGTAATTTGAGAAAAGTATAGAAAGCTTTCAATAGGAGCAGACAAAACGAGAATTCTCGTAAATTGTCTGCTCCTATTTTTGATTTTGATAATAAATAAACAAATTAGGACAAAAACAAGCCCCGTGTTTATTGAAAATACCTAGTAAAAAGGCTAAAATATATTCAACTGGTGTTGAAAGCTGAAAGTTTTTTCTTTTTTGAAAACGTTATCGTGCCATTTGCTTTAAGTAGAATTTCTTTTAAGGAAAATTCGACTTAGGAAAAATTGTTAAAAGTAGACGATAAAGAGAGGAAAAGAAATTTCGCCTTCAACCCAAATTCATGAGAGGAGGGAGTATTTCGTGGCAAAGGAAACCATTGATGCCATTCGTGAAGCAGAGGCAGCAGCTGATGCGGCAATCAAAAAAGCGAATCTGGATGCAGCCGATCTGGTAAAAAAGGCGAATCTCGAAGCGAAGGCAATCCGTGATCAGGCTGCCCTGGATGCCGACAGCAAGTACCAGAAGGCAACTGCAAAGGCTGAGGCGGACGGCAAGGTTATGGTACAGTCAGCAGAGCAGGATGCGCTGAAGAGCTGTGAAGAGATGGCTGTCAAGGCCCGCGGTAAGCAGGAGCAGGCTGTAACGGAAATCCTCCAGTATTTGAAGCTTTGAGCATTTGCTTACGATGCCATGGCTTCCGCGAGATGCAATTCATCTTGCGGGAATAGGGATGCTGAAGTTTGGCAGCCCGAAGTAAGCCAAGAACGTAATTCAGGAAAGGAGGCAATACTATTTATGGCCGTAATGCCTATGAAACGACTGCATCTTGTCGCGCTGAAGCGGGATCGGAAAAAGATTCTCGAGCTTCTGCAGCGGGAATCAGTCGTGGAGATAAGCGCTGACGATGCAGAAGATGATGTGTTCCGTAAGGAAGACATGTCGAAGCAGTCGGCAGAGTTTATGAAAGCTGCAGAGGCCGCAGACACCGCACTGGGAATCCTGGAGAAGCTGGCGCCCGGTGAAAAACGTTCTTCTTTCGCAGGACGGGAGCCGATAACGCTCTCGCAGTATGATGAAGCGCTCCCGAAGATCCAGGAGGCGACAGAAGCCGCTGACCGGATCGTTTCTCTCGATAAGAAGATCGCAGAGCTAAGAGCCGAGATCCCGAAGCTCGAGATGGAGGAAACACAGCTTGAGCCTTGGAGAACTTTTGATCTTCCACTCGATTTTCAAGGGACGAAGACGACGAAGACCATCGCTGGTTCTGTACCGTCGGATGTACCGCTCGAAGAGATCCGGACGAAGATATCTGAGGTAAAGCCGGAGCTTGAGAAGTATGATGCGACGATCATCAGTCACTCGCAGGAGCAGACCTGCGTCTTCTTTGTGGTAGCGAAGGATGAAGCGGAGGACCTCGAAGAGGCGCTTCGAAGCCTCGAATTTTCAAAGGCGCCGCTTTCGAAGGAAAATCCGCAGGCGAGTATCGAAGCCGTCCGAAAGCATATTGAGGACAATAAAAAGGAAATCGCCGAGACAGAGAAGGAAATCGCGTCCTTCGCGGATAAGCGGCAGCTTCTCATGTTCTCACATGACTTCTATGCGATGCGGGCGGATAAATATCAGGTGATCAGCGGACTTCGTCAGTCGAAGCGGACTTTCGTTCTGAAGGGCTTCCTCCCCGCAGAGGATGTCCCGGCGCTTGAGAAAAAGCTCGAAGCGTTTGATGCTGCGGTCGATTTTTCAGATCCATTACCGGATGACGATGTACCGGTGAAGCTAAAGAACAACAAGTATGTCGGTGCTGTAGAGGGCGTCGTGGAAAGCTATTCGATGCCTGGCAAGGGTGAGATGGATCCTGCCCCGATTATGGCAACCTTCTACTATATCTGCTTCGGTATCATGCTTGCGGATGCCGCGTATGGCATCATCATGGTGATCGCGACTGCCTGGGCACTCAAGAAGTACCCGCATATGGAGGAGGGCATGAAGAAATTCATGCGGATGTTCTTCCTCTGTGGTATCTCGACGACCTTCTGGGGCTTCATGTTCGGTTCCTTCTTCGGAGATGCGGTCAATGTCATCGCGACGACCTTCTTTAACCGTCCGGATGTCAAGCTCCCGGCACTCTGGTTCGAACCGGTGAACAAGCCGATGAAGATGCTGGTATTCTCCTTCATCGTCGGCATCATTCATCTGTTCACAGGTCTTGGCATCAAGTTCTATTCGGAGTGGCACAATGGCGATAAGCTTGGTGCCATCTACGATGCAGGCTTCTGGTATATGTTTGTCGGCGGAGGCATTCTCTATCTCCTTAGCGTGAAGATGGTTACAGATATGCTGGGACTTACGTTCACACTTCCTCCGGCAGCGGCAACAGTAGCCGGATGGATCGCGATTCTTGGTGCAATCGGTGTAGTATTTACCGGCGGCAGGGAGTCAAAGAGCTGGTTCAAGCGGATCTTGAAGGGGCTTTATGCGGCGTACGGTATCACGAGCTGGCTCAGTGATATTCTTTCGTACTCGAGACTGCTTGCACTTGGTCTTGCGTCATCCGTTATTTCGACCGTATTCAACAAGATGGGTTCGATGCTCGGTGGTGGTGTCGTCGGAGCGATCGTCTTCATCCTCGTTTTCGTGATCGGTCATACCATGAATATACTGATCAACGCGCTCGGCGCGTATGTACATACGAATCGTCTGCAGTATGTCGAGTACTTCGGCAAGTTCTATGAGGGCGGCGGACGTCCGATCGAGCCTTTTGGTCAGAAAACAGAATATTATAAAATCTTGGAGGCAAAATAATATGGAAAACCTTGGTGTAGTATTTGCACTTCTTGGCGCAGTTCTCGCAGCTCTCATGGCTGGTATCGGTTCTGCCATCGGCGTAGGCATCTGCGGTCAGTCCGCTGCCGGCGCAACCACAGAGGATCCGAACCTCTTCTCAAAGGTTCTCGTCCTTCAGCTTCTTCCTGGTACACAGGGTATCTACGGACTGCTGATCGCATTCGTAACACTCACACAGATCGGTGTCATGGGCGGCTCTGCCGAGATGTCGACCGCAAAGGGTCTCCTGTATCTCTGCGCATGTCTTCCGATGGCCTTTGTAGGTCTCTGGTCTGCCATCAATCAGGGCAAGGCATCTATCGCATCCATCGGCCTCGTCGTAAAGCGTCCGGATCAGTTTGGTAAAGCCATGATCTTCCCGGCCATGGTTGAGACCTACGCCATCCTCGCACTCCTGGTTTCCATTCTTTCTATTTTCGGCGTTTCCGCACTGAACATCTAATTGATTCTCATGCCAATGCCTGCTTCAGCCGGCTGAAGCGAATATTTATCCCTGCCGTAATAGAAAAGCGGCAGAGCGGCCACATGAAGAAAGCATTGGAAAAAGAATCGTGGAAACTGAAAACTGGAAGGGAAGGAGAACCGGTATGACGGGACTTGAAAAGATACTCGAGGATATTAAAAAAGAAGCGGATACCGAGTCTCAGAAGATTCTCAAAGAAGCGGAGGCGAAGGCTTCCGTGATCAAGCAGGAAGCAGAGAAGGATGCGGCGGAGACGAAGAAAAAGGGCGAAGAAAAGCTCGCCCGTGATCTTCAGATCGTCCGCGAAAGAAATGAATCCTCCTCCCAGCTTCGCCGGTCACAGATGACGCTTAAGAAGAAGCAGGAGCTCATCGGCGAGACCGTTTCGAAGGCGAAGGAGCGGGTTCTTAGTCTTCCTGATGATGAGTATTTTAAGACGATTCTTAAGGTCGCGGATAGGAGTCTTGCGGCCGAAGAGGGTATCGTTTATTTCAATGAAAAGGATCTCCATCGTATGACGGAGGACTTTAAAGATCAGCTTCTTAAGCTCGCAGAAGAAAAGGGCGGAAAGCTCGAAATCTCTACGGAGCCCAGGAAGCTTGACGGTGGTTTCGTACTGCAGTACGGCGGGATCGAGGAGAACTGCTCCATCGATGCCATCTTTGCAACGGAATACGAGAGTTTACAGGATATCGTACAGAAGGCGATCTTCTAAATAAGATCCCGATTGATGTAATCCGGATTCAGTCTCTGAGTTCCTTTCGGGACGAAGGGCTTTAATGATAAAAAGAGAAAGGTTTCCGGAACTCGATCGTGATATTTTCTGACAGGTATCCTCAAAAGACAGGAGGAATACAATTTGTCTGATACAAATTATATATTCGCGGTCACTCGTATCCGTGGCAAGGAAAATCAGCTTTTGACCGAGGGCTTTATGCACCAGCTTGTGGAGGCAAAGGATGTTTCCGAGGTTGTGCGGCTGCTTCGCGACAAGGGCTGGGATACCGGCGGTACGGGAGACCCTGCGAAGATTCTGGAAGATGAAAGGGCAAAAACCTGGGATTTCCTTCGGGAGATTCTCAAGGAGGATATCCATAAGCTGGATGTTTTTCTGTATGCCCAGGACTACATGAATCTCAAATCCGCTGTGAAGGCGCAGAAGCTGAAGCATCCGTATGAGGGCATCTATGGTCCGGACGGGACGATTCCGGTTTCGAAGATTGTTTCCGCCGTCGAGAAAAAGCAGTTTGAGACGCTCCCGGGGGATTTCGGGAAGCTCGCGGCGGACGCGCTTGATACGTTTCTTCACACAGGCGACGGACAGCTCTCGGATGTGATGATTGACCGTGCGGCACTTGACAGCATTTATGCGGCTGGTAAGAAGTCGGGCAGTGATTTTCTGAAGCAGTACGCAGAGATTACAGTGGCAAGCGCGGATCTCAAGGTTGCACTACGTGCAGCGCACACGGGTAAGAATCGTGACTTCTATGAGAAGGCGCTCGCTGAGTGCAAATCCCTTGATAAGGCTACGCTCATTAAGGCGGCGGAACAGGGACCTGACGCACTTGCAGATTATCTGTCAATGACAGATTATGCAGGCGGTGTGGATGCGTTTCGCACCTCGATGTCAGCATTTGAGCGTTGGTGCGATAATCTCCTCATCGAGAAGATGAGACCGCAGAAGTATAACCCGTTTGGACTTGATCCGGTTGCAGCGTATGTACTGGCGCGTGAAAATGAAATTAAGTCGGTGCGTATCGTGCTGCTCGGCAAGGAAAACGGGCTTCCGGCTTCATTTATCGAGGAAAGGGTAAGGGAAATGTATGCGTAAAATAGCAGTGATGGGGGATCAGGATTCAATCTATGGTTTCGCAGCACTCGGCATGGAACCATTTCCTGTAACGAACCCGCAGGAGGGCGCAAAGAAGCTTCGTGAGCTCGCAGAGAGTGATTATGCGATCATTTATGTGACAGAAGCTTTAGGCGCACAGATCGAAAAGGAAATTGACAGCTACAGATCCAGCGAGCTTCCTGCAATCATCCTGATTCCGGGTGTCAGCGGCAATACCGGTCGTGGTATGGACGCTGTGAGGAAATCAGTGATCAAGGCAGTAGGCTCGGATATCGTGTTTAACAACAACTAAGGAGTAATCCATGAGTGAAGGTAAGATAAAGAAGGTTGCCGGACCGCTCGTCATCGCGACGGGCATGCGGGACGCAAACATGTCCGATGTGGTACGTGTTTCTGATCAGAAGCTGATCGGCGAGATCATCGAGATGCACGGGGATCAGGCATCCATTCAGGTTTATGAGGAGACATCGGGGTTAGGCCCTGGTGAGCCGGTTGTGTCCACCGGCGCACCGCTCTCCGTAGAGCTCGGACCTGGTCTCATCGGCTCTATCTATGATGGTATTCAGAGACCGCTCAACAAGATCATGGAGGCGACGAACTCGAATCTCCTCGCAAGAGGTGTCGATGTGCCGGCGCTTGACCGTGAAAAGAAGTGGAGCTTCACACCGACGGCACAGGTTGGTGATGAAGTGGTAGCCGGAGACATTCTCGGAACCGTACAGGAGACTGAGGTTGTGCTCCAGAAGATCATGGTACCGTACCGCGTATCCGGCAAGATCACGAAGCTCGAAGCCGGTGAATTTACGGTAACCGATCCGATCGCAGAGATCACCGATGCAGACGGCGAGGTTCATGAGGTGACCATGCTTCAGAAATGGCCGGTTCGTCAGGAGCGTCCGTATGCGAAGAAGCTTCCGCCGGATGTGCCAATGATTACAGGACAGCGTGTCATCGATACGTTCTTCCCGATCGCAAAGGGTGGTACGGCGGCTGTTCCGGGTCCGTTCGGCTCCGGCAAGACGGTCGTACAGCACCAGCTTGCAAAGTGGGCGGACGCCGATATCGTCGTATACATCGGCTGCGGCGAGCGTGGTAATGAGATGACGGATGTTCTTAATGAGTTTCCGGCTCTGAAGGATCCGAAGACCGGCAAGTCCCTGATGCAGAGAACGGTACTCATCGCAAACACATCGGATATGCCTTTCGCAGCACGTGAGGCATCCGTTTATACCGGTATTACGATCGCGGAATATTTCCGTGATATGGGTTATTCGGTAGCCCTGATGGCAGATTCCACATCAAGATGGGCCGAGGCACTCCGTGAGATGTCCGGTCGTCTCGAGGAGATGCCTGGTGAGGAAGGCTACCCGGCATATCTTGGATCTCGTCTCGCTGGCTTCTACGAGAGAGCAGGCCGCTGCATTTCTCTCGGTCATGAGGGCCGTGAAGGTGCGCTGTCCGTCATCGGCGCCGTATCGCCGGCCGGCGGTGATATTTCGGAGCCGGTTACCCAGGCGACGCTTCGTATTGTCAAGGTCTTCTGGGGACTCGATGCAAACCTTGCACACCAGAGACATTTCCCTGCAATCAACTGGTTGAATTCTTACTCGCTGTACCTTGACAGCTTTACAAAGTGGTTTGACAGCTCGGTATCCCCGGACTGGATGAAGGCGCGTATGCGTCTCATGGGACTTCTCCAGGATGAATCCGAGATTCAGGAAATCGTACAGCTCGTCGGTATGGATGCGATTTCCGTCGGCGATCGTCTGAAGCTTGAAGCAGCACGGTCCATCCGTGAGGACTTCCTCCATCAGAATGCATTTGATGATGTCGATACGTATTCGTCCACGACGAAGCAGCTTGATATGATGAAGCTGATCCTTCAGTTCTATGATGAGTCGAGGGACGCACTCCAGAAGGGCGTGAAGATCGATAAGCTTGCCGCGATGCCGGTAAGAGAGGAGATCGGACGTTTCAAGTATGTACCGGAGAAGGATCTCGACGAGAACTTTAAGAAGGTGACTGACGACCTCACAAAGGCTGTGGAAGAGCTTGTGAATGAGAAGGAGGATGTCTGATGCCTAAGGAATATAGAACGATACAGGAAATTGCGGGTCCTCTGATGCTCGTACGGGGCGTCGAGGGTGTCCGCTATAATGAAATGGCTGAGCTCGAGCTTGCAAACGGCGAGAGACGTCGCTGTAAGGTCCTCGAAATCGATGGCTCGGATGCGCTGGTACAGCTGTATAACCCGGCTGCCGGCATTAACCTCGAATCCTCAAAGGTTCGTTTCCTCGGCCGCACGATGGAGCTTGGCGTATCCCCGGATATGCTCTCCCGTGTCTTCGATGGTATGGGTAACCCGATCGATGGAGGTCCGGATATTCTGCCGGAAAAGAGAATGGATATCAATGGTCTTCCGATGAACCCGGCTGCTCGTGCATACCCGCAGGAGTTCATTCAGACCGGTATTTCTGCAATCGATGGTCTTAATACGCTGGTTCGTGGACAGAAGCTTCCGATCTTCTCCGGCTCCGGTCTTCCGCATGCAAATCTTGCAGCACAGATCGCGAGACAAGCAAAGGTTCGCGGCACAAACGAGCAGTTCGCCGTTGTCTTCGCTGCCATGGGTATCACCTTCGAGGAAGCAAACTTCTTTCAGGAGTCTTTCCGTGAGACAGGTGCCATCGACCGTTCTGTCATGTTCATTAACCTCGCGAATGACCCGGCCGTCGAGCGTATCGCGACACCGCGACTTGCACTGACCGCAGCCGAGTATCTTGCGTTCGAGAGAGACATGCATGTTCTAGTCATTATGACAGATATCACGAACTACTGCGATGCCCTCCGTGAGGTTTCTGCCGCAAAGAAGGAGGTTCCGGGACGTCGTGGCTATCCTGGCTACATGTACACGGACCTTGCTTCTCTTTATGAAAGAGCAGGACGTCAGAAGGGGAAGAAGGGCTCCATCACACTGATCCCGATCCTTTCGATGCCTGAAGATGATATCACGCACCCGATCCCTGACCTGACCGGCTACATCACCGAGGGCCAGATCATCCTGTCGAGATCGCTGTATCGTAGAGGCATTAACCCGCCGATCGATGTACTGCCGTCGCTGTCTCGTTTGAAGGATAAGGGTATCGGTGAAGGCAGAACCCGTGAGGACCATGCTTCGACGATGAACCAGCTGTTTGCCGCTTATTCCCGTGGTAAGGACGCGAAGGAGCTCGAGGTTATCCTCGGTGAAGCCGCGCTGACTGACATGGATAAGAAGTACGCAGCGTTCGCAGATCTGTTCGAGGAGAAGTATATCAACCAGGGCTTCACGACGGACCGTTCCATCGAGGAAACGCTCGACATCGGCTGGGATCTCTTGAGAACGCTTCCGAGATCTGAGCTGAAGCGTATCTCGGATAAGATCCTTGATAAGTACTACGATAAGGACAAGGCGAAAGAAGCGACCAAGGCGTAATGCCAAGAAAGGTAAATCATGGCTACAACAACAGTTATGGCGACCAGAATGGAGCTGTCGCGGCTTAAGAGAAAACTCGTGACAGCCCGTCGTGGTCACAAAATGTTAAAGGATAAGCGTGATGAGCTGATGCGTCGTTTCCTGGAGCTTGTGAAGGAGAACCGGGAGCTTCGTGAGAAGGTCGAGAAATCGGTTGCCGCCGCAAACCAGAACTTCGTTCTGGCCAGGGCTTCGATGTCCGATGAGGCATTGAATAATGCCTTAATGGCGCCGAAGCAGGAGGTAACGCTCGATGCGACCACGAAGAATGTCATGTCGGTCGATGTGCCGGTTTTTACGGTGAAGACGCGGACCTCGGATCCTTCTGATATTTATGCTTACGGCTATGCGTTTACGTCAGCCGATCTCGATGATGCGGTGAAGAGTCTCTCCGAGATTCTGCCGGATCTTCTCCGGCTTGCAGAGATCGAGAAGAGCTGCCAGCTCATGGCCGATGCCATCGAGGAAACGAGACGTCGTGTAAACGCCCTTGAACATGTCACAATCCCGGAGACGGAGGAACTGATCCACTCGATCTCGATGAAGCTTGATGAAAACGAGCGTTCGTCTCAGGTCCGCCTCATGAAGGTGAAGGACATGATGCTCGAGGACAAGCATCACTACGAGGACAAACCGGCCACGAACGCCGTGCCGGTCGAAATCATCACCACGCCGTACGAAAATTAAATTATATTTTTCAGAGGAGGGCTGCCGCTGGCGGCCCTTTTTTCTTGCAGAATGCTATTGATCGGAGTATGATTCCCGGAAAAAGGGGGCACGAATATGGACTATTTCTATCTGATTTTGCAGACACTGCTGTTCAGCTTCGGGGGCATCACCATCAAGTATTCCGGCAATGCGTTTTCACCGTTCACGACCTCTCTTCTCCGGTTTCTCTTGGGTATGACGATTCTGTTTGTGATCCAGAAAATCCGCCGGAAGCCGATTACGCTGAAGCTTGCAAATAAGTGGATCATCTTCGGCGGGATCATGAAGGCGTGCCACTATCTTTGCGAAAATTATGGTGTCATGAAAGGAAACAGCTTCGGCACGGTGATCGTATTGCCGGCGCAGACGTTTACTGTACTTCTATTTTCAACCTTCACCATGCCCGCGATGACTGGTTCCTTCGGCCCGCTCCCGGCGATCGGTATCCTGACACTCGGCTGCTGTACCGGCATCGGCTTCCTCCTGCAGGCTCTCGCCATGCGTTCCGTTTCCGTACTGATCGCAACCGTCATCCAGAGCTCCATGTCGATTTTATCGATCTTCTGGTCCGCCGTCCTATATCATGACAATGTCTCCATCTACGCCGTCATCGGTACATGTATCTTCGTCGTCGGAATCCTGCTCATCAACATTCGCTTCACATCTGATTCGGTAGGAAGAAGCAGATAAAAGGAGATAACCCGGAAATCTATCTGCAGCGGGAAAAAAGAGCATGCGAATGAGTGCAGACAAAAGAAGGCAATCCGAAAAGTTATCTGTAACGGGCATTGATAGGCTTCGAAGGAGTACAGAATCGATTGTATTAATGTGGAAACAATTTCCAAAATTCCGCCATTTGTAAACGTTTACATTTTTATCGCAATTTGGGCGGAATTTTACATAGAATAGATTGACAAAATTTCTACAATGTGCCATACTTCTACTCGGACGGCTGAAGAGACGGAACCATGAAAAACAACTCCGGACGGCGGATGAAGACATCTGCTCAGTGCTTAAAGGTAGGCATTGGAATCATCGAACGGCGGATGAAAACATCTGCTCAGTGCTTCAAAGTAGGCATTGGAACAGGAGTGATTTCATGAGTGCGTCAGGCTGTCGAGAACAAGTTTTGAGCGAAGATTGAAGAAGAGGTAAAGCAATGGCAAAGATTGATTTAACGCAGTATGGCATTACCGGCACAACAGAGGTTGTTTACAATCCTTCTTATGAGGATCTCTACAAGGAAGAGACCAAGCCGGAACTTGAGGGCTATGAGAAGGGCCACGTTTCCGATCTCGGTGCAGTCGATGTATTTACTGGTGTTTATACTGGTCGTTCTCCTAAGGATAAGTTCATCGTAGATGATGCTAACTCACACGACACCGTATGGTGGACGACAGAGGAGTATCCGAACGATAACCACCCGGCTTCCGAGAAGACCTGGGAGGCTGTCAAGGAAATCGCAAAGAAGGAGCTCTGCAACAAGAAGCTCTATGTCGTAGATGGCTTCTGCGGCGCGAACAAGGATACGAGAATGGCTGTCCGCTTCATCATGGAGGTTGCTTGGCAGGCTCATTTCGTAAAGAACATGTTCATCCGCCCGACCGCTGAAGAGGAAGCGAACTTCAAGCCGGATTTCGTCGTTTACAATGCTTCCCACGCGAAGGTAGACAACTGGAAGGAGCTTGGTTTACACTCTGAGACCGCTGTTGTCTTCAACATCACAAGCCACGAGCAGGTTATTCTCAATACCTGGTACGGCGGTGAGATGAAGAAGGGTATGTTCTCGATGATGAACTATTACCTTCCGCTGAAGGGCATCGCTTCGATGCATTGCTCTGCAAACACAGACCTGAATGGCGAGCACACCTGCATCTTCTTCGGTCTTTCCGGCACAGGTAAGACTACACTTTCCACCGATCCGAAGAGACTTCTCATCGGCGATGATGAGCACGGCTGGGATGACAATGGTGTATTTAACCTTGAGGGCGGCTGCTATGCAAAGGTTATCAACCTTGATAAGGATGCAGAGCCTGATATCTACGGCGCCATCAAGAGAAACGCTCTTCTTGAGAACGTAACCATCGATGACAAGTCCGGTAAGCTTGATTTCGCAGATAAGACAGTAACCGAGAATACGCGTGTATCCTATCCGATCGACCACATCGAGAAGATCGTAAAGCCGATTTCTCACGGTCCTGCAGCAGACAATGTGATCTTCCTTTCTGCTGATGCTTTCGGTGTACTTCCGCCAGTATCGATCCTTACACCGGAGCAGACACAGTACTATTTCCTTAGCGGCTTCACGGCGAAGCTTGCAGGTACAGAGCGCGGCATCACAGAGCCGACACCAACCTTCTCTGCTTGCTTCGGTCAGGCCTTCCTCGAGCTTCATCCGACGAAGTATGGCCAGGAGCTTGTAAAGAAGATGCAGAAGTCCGGCGCAAAGGCTTACCTTGTTAACACCGGCTGGAACGGCACAGGCAAGAGAATCTCCATTAAGGATACCCGTGGTATCATCACAGCCATCCAGAACGGCGATGTAGCGAAGGCGCCGACGAAGAAGATTCCTTACTTCGATTTCGAGGTTCCGACAGAGCTTCCGGGTGTTGATCCTGCAATTCTTGATCCGAAGGATACCTACAAGGATCCGTCCGAGTGGGATGCTAAGGCAAAGGATCTCGCACAGAGATTCATCAAGAACTTCAAGAAGTACGAGGGCAATGAGGCTGGTAAGGCACTCGTTGCTGCCGGCCCTCAGCTGTAATTTATTGATTTACATTTTCGCTTTGATTCGAGGCGCGGTGCACAGGCACCGCGCCTCGTTTTTTGCTCCGCTTCCGAAAGTTTTGTGGTTTTCTTACATTTAATTGAATAAGGTTTTATTTGCGAGAATTTCTGCTATAATGCCGTGGTTGTTGTATCAATGTATTTTTGGAAGAAATGCGGTATCTACGATGATCTTTTGAAATAGTGGGTAGATGCAAACAGAAAGAAATTGAGGTTTTTATGGCTTTAAACAATAGAGGACAGTCACGTTCACGGCATAGCGTTGAGCGGGATGAGGAATATATGAATGGAAGACGTCGGACGACATCTGATTCGGACGATAACTATACGAGAGAAGGACGGCGCATAGCGGATCATGACGTAGCCGCTCTGGAATCCGGCCGTCGCACTGCACCGAGCCGCGATGCACAGCTTCGGCGAGAGGAGCTCCGCTATCGATCGGAGCGGGTCGAAGCGGATTTCGCCGATGACGATCCGAATTATGATGACGATTACGAAGCTGACTATGATGATGAATATGACGCAGATCGTAACGAATCATATGACGACAGATATTATGACGCGAGAAGTGATCAAAAGAATCCTCGAGTCTCCCGCGGAGACAATGACGCCCGAAGAGGCAATGGCGTCCGTGGAGACAATGACGCGCGGAGAGGCAATGACGTTCGCGGAGGCAACAACACCCGTGGAGGCAGTGGATCCCGCACGCCTCGCAAGAAGCATCGTGGTTTGAAGGCACTCATCATTCTCGTGCTTCTTGTAGTCATTGGATATTTTGGCTGGGGCATGCTCCGGAAATATATGGGCGCGAAGTACTGGACGGTAGCAGTGTTCGGTGTCGATTCTCGTGACGGAAACCTCGAAAAGGGCGCACAGTCCGACGTCATTATGGTGGCATCCATCAACCGGCGGACCGGCGACGTGCAGCTCACCTCCGTCTACCGCGATACCTACTGCAAGGTGTCCGATGACAAGTACCACAAGATCAACGAAGCCTATTTCCTTGGCGGCCATGAACAGGCCATCCAGGCACTTGAGCGGAACTTCGATCTCCAGATCGACGATTACGTGACCTTCAACTGGGCCGCCGTCGCAAAGGGCATTAACGTACTCGGCGGCGTCGACCTCGATATCTCGGATTCCGAATTTAAGTATATCAATGCCTTCATCACGGAGACAGTCAACTCGACGGGACTCGGTTCCGTCCAGCTACAGCACGCAGGCACGAACCACTTAGACGGTGTACAGGCCGTAGCCTACGGCCGACTCCGCCTCATGGACACCGATTTCAACCGTACCGCCCGCCAGCGGAAAATCCTGAGCCTTGCATTTGAAAAGGCCAAGGCGGCCAGCAAGAAAACACTTCTCGGCGTTGTCGCCGAGGTCATGCCAGAAATCAGTACAAGCCTCTCCGCGCAGGACATTACCGAGCTTGCCCTCTCTGCAAAGCAGTATAACATTGCAAACACCCAGGGCTTCCCGTTCGCCCGCACGACCGTAAAGGTCGGCAAGATGGACGTCGTCGTCGCCGGCACGATCGCCTCGAATACCGTGGAGCTCCACCAGTACCTCTACGGCGAAGATGCCGCAGACTACACCCCGTCTCAGACTGTCCTCGAAATCTCAGCCCATGTCGCAGAGAAGACCGGCGTCACGAAGCCTCTCGACAATGCTCCCGACGTAAAGATCGGTGGCCAGGGCACAGCGACAGCGGCTGCGGCAGCAGAAACACCCGCCGCCACAAAAGCCCAATCCGCAGAAACAAAGGCCCCGGAAACCGCAGCAAGCGCGGCAGAAACAACTGAGACAATAACGGAAGCTGAGACCACAGCGGAGGAATCGACAGAGTCTATGGTCGAGAGTGAGGCCGAGACTGAGAAGGAAACTACCGCCTCCACAAACGAAGAAAGTAAGCCAAACATCTCCGACGAAGGCCCAGGCGCCCACGAAACTGCAGCACCATCCGAGTCCAAAAACCTTCCGGAAGCACCAAGCCCCGAAACCACCGCCACAGACGCAGAGCCCATAGGCCCCGGCGTAGAGTCTCTAACCTAATTCTAAATTGAAGTATGCCAAAAGACAGCGCGAGCGCCGAAGGCCGATGCCGTGGGAGGGGCACCCGTACGAACACTAAAGCCGAAGGTCTTCGCTAGCCGGCCACGACGAGCAGGGTAAAAAATCGGCGCCCACAAGGCCCGATTTTTTAGGCCCATTGAAGGAAAAATCCCTTTAAAGGATTTTTCCTGAATTGGGCCGGCCCAGCTCGGCGTGGCTGGATAGCGATTAGACCTTCGAGCCGTGAGCTAGGGTGCCCCTCCCACGGCATCGGCCTTCGACGCTCGCGCGTCCGGATGCCATAAGCCGGCAATTGCCGGTTGACAATCGCCGACCCATCGACTAAGATATTGTGTACTGCCGGTATGGCGGAATTGGCAGACGCTCGGGACTTAAAATCCCGTGGCTGGTGACAGCCGTGTCGGTTCGACCCCGACTACCGGCATGAGGATGAAACCGAAAGATTTCATCCTTCCCTTTTGGAGATGTACCCAAGTGGCCGAAGGGGGCGCACTCGAAATGCGCTAGGCCGCGCAAGCGACGCCAGGGTTCAAATCCCTGCATCTCCGCTGAAAAGACTTCCGATGACGAAATCTGATGTAGTCATTGGAAGTTTTTTGTTTTAGAAAAATGCGATGCAGCTATAGAAAGCCTTTTTATTTCGAGCGGGGGATAAATTTCTTCATGTATGATATACTCATATCACTGCAACATGATTGTAATGAGATCAGGAGACCGTGCCGAATTGATTCATGGAAAGCTTTCGTTATGTTGATGGCTATGGTCATAAAAAGTTATGGAAATAAGAACGTATCAAAATAAAATAGTACTTGTCGATGACGAACAGTTCGCGCTCGCCGAGGTGGATTTTCCGGCAGTCGACGGAAGAGATGGCGTCGTCGAAATTTCACATACCTTTGTCGACGAATCGATGCGAGGGAAGGGTGTCGCAGGCAAGCTCATGGAGAAGACGGTCGAGCATCTCCGTCGTGAAAATCTGAAGGCGATCCCCTCCTGCTCCTATGCGACGGCCTGGTTCGGAAAGCACCGCGAGGCACAAGACGTGCTTGAATCAACAGCTGCGACAGAACTGTTTCCAGATGATGAAGGCGTTGATGACCCGGTTGAGCTAGAGGATGAATTTGCAAGAAAGACAGGAGAAGCTACAAATTCCGGAGTAGCATCTGAAGATGGTTTTCAGACGAAGCAAAGCAGAACGCAGCCAGACGCTACGGATGCAGATGCTGATGAAACAAGGCAGAAGATTATCCCCTTCCGAAAGGCGGCAGCAGGCGCAGGCAAGATTGCAGCAGGGACCGGCAAGGCAGCGGTGAACGTCACCGGCAAGGTAGCAGGCGCTGTGCTTAACGATAAAACTGTCGGTGCCGTGCTTCTCGTCGTGTCCCGTATCTTCCAGGTTGTGTCAGCGTTCCTCATGGCCTTCCTGCTGATCCTCATCAGCGTCCCCGCTCTCCGCGCGCTTGACGCCTTCGGGCCCCTCGGTTCAATGCTTACAGACCGCAATATCCCGGAAATTGCTTATATCGCGTCCGTTGCAGGCACCTGCCTCTACATGGCAATCTCCGTCATCTGGATTCTTACCAGGAAGAAATATGCAAGCGAAGACCATCTGGTATCAATCGATACAGGGCGCGGCATCACGGCGTTCCTTCTGGTCGTGCTGCTTGAAATTGCGACCGAGATGCTGGCAGATTATCCGGAACCGACAGACCAGGTGGCGCTCGGACTGTATGGCTTCATCACGATTCTTTATCAGCATACAGAGCTTGCGATGCGGCTCGCGATCGGTGGTCTGTTGCTATCCGTCGTGCGGAAGATCATTGGCCGATGATGTAATTAGAGATTTTCCTTTGCACTGAGAGTCATCGGACGATGAAACGAATACAGAAGTTTATTCTGTAAGAAAAATGTAGGATGTAGTGTTGAAAGAACTTTGATAATATAATCGGCAGGTGTTGTCAGGATGGTAGGCGGTTAGCCCTCCGTAGGAGGGCGTAGTGCACTTCACTTTACCCTCTGAATCGGAATGTTTCTGTTGGAATATGCTGTGAAAGGGGTAAAACCATGAACGTTGTTGATTTGATGAATGTGTTGGCTTTTGGTTTAGCATGTTTCTCAGTCGGATACGCGATTGGGAAAGATTTTAGTAAGTCACAAAAATAACCGCCCGACCCTAGGAAGTTTGGCGGTTAATTTTGTCTAAAAATTTCTTGGGCTAGCCGTCTATCGGCAACACCTTTTCTATAATTACTTTAGCATGCTTTCAGCATGATTTCAAGTGATAGAGAGAAGGTACCTTGAAGAGAAAATTTTTATCTGCCGGAACCGGCGTAGTAGTGGTTGCCGCAGCGATGTGTGCATTGCTCCTAAACCGGAAACCGCAGCGCTTCCAAACACAGTTCATGGATGTGTTCGACACGATTTCCATGGTCATCAGCTACACGAAAACCGAGCATCAGTTTAACACCGAATACACGAAGGTCCACGATGAGCTCGTGACAGACCACAAGCTGTTTGATATTTACAATGACTACACCGGGCAAGGGAATCTGAAAAGTGCGAATAGCCCTACAGATGAAGCCTCTGGCGCTGATTCCACAGACCAGCTGCTTCATAATCTGAAGATGGTAAATGATAACGCAGGTGTGCAGCCGGTGAAGGTCGACCAGCGGATCGTCGATCTTTTAAAGTGGGGGAAGACAGTCTACACCCTTACGGATGGCAAGGTGAATATCGCGTATGGTGCAGTCCTGTCGATCTGGCATGATCACCGGGAAATCGGCATGGCGGATCCGTCAAAGGGAACTGTACCGGATATGGCAGAGCTGCAGGAAGCGGCAAAGCACACAAACATCGATGATGTCGTGATCGACGAGGCGGCTGGTACAGTATTTCTCCGCGACCCCGAGATGCGGCTCGATGTCGGCGGTATCGCGAAGGGCTATTCCGCAGAGGATGCGGCTGCGATGTACATCAGTATGAAGGAGAAGTCGACACTTCTCAATCTCGGCGGCAATATCCGTTCAATCGGGAAGCGCGCGGACGGCACAGCCTGGGTCTGCCCGGTGGAGTCCCCGACCTACCGGGACAGCGGGACCGGCGAGCCGTATGCGCTGACGACCGGACTTCATGACATGTCCCTTGTGACCAGCGGCGATTACGAACGATATTACACTGTGGACGGCGTACGATACCATCATATCATCGATCCAGACACGCTGTTCCCCTCGACCTATCATCGGAGTGTCACGATCCTTACAGAAAACTCGGCGCTTGCCGATGCGCTGTCGACCGCGTTGTTTTCAATGTCCGAAGAAGACGGCCGCGTACTCCTCGATAAAATCCGGAGCGGTGAAGCGCAGCTTGAGTTGCCATTTGCGGAAGACGAGGGCAGCAGCACAGGCACATCTGCTGATGGAGACATTGGCGGCATCCCGGTCGATGCCATGTGGATCGACGCGGATGGCAATATGACGATGACGGATGGTTTTCGGGCCTACGTAACGGGATGACATGTGTTCAAAATAGAAACAAATAAACAACCTTCGAAGACACTAAAAAATCAGCGCATGCGATTTGTTCACAAATGAAACAAACCGCATGCACTATTTTTTTGCAATCAGAGGCCAAATCAACCATAATAGACGAGGAATCAGTAAGAGAATTATTTTTTTCTAAATATAAGGAGGTACAGAAGCATGTCACTTGAGAAGTACAGTCTGAAGATGCCGAAGGCAGTTTATAGTGGAACGAATTCCATGGAGAACAT
>Ga0256406_1002148_pt1 | contig 28976 bp, 50 predicted proteins | sample RumenRJG_03DNA_FD_185986 | JGI IMG/M metagenome (GOLD analysis project Ga0256406, IMG submission 185986) | Bovine rumen microbial communities from Lethbridge, Alberta, Canada - RJG_03 | ecosystem: Host-associated > Mammals > Digestive system > Stomach > Rumen | place: Canada: Alberta | collected... | reverse complement strand
TTCCGTTCTGCCCGAACAATTCTTCTAGTGTTACCTTTAACAGATACATCGCAATTACCAATATGATTAATAGTGATACAATCAAGATGCAACTCAATAATGTATTAAATAAGAATGTCACTATTTTCATTTCTGTTCCTCGTTTCTTTTGGCTATAATTTCATCTTGTTTATCAACACACCAATCAAGATAATATTCAAATATAAAATCAACCCACGGAATAATTAAGAATATTATTCCAACAATTATCATTAATGCTATTACAAATATCAATATTTCCATTATTCTCCTCCTAATATTTCATCAATACATTCGTTCCAACCTTTGATATATTCGCTATCTGTGTTCCACAACTCATATATTTCTGGTGCTTCTATTTTTTTCGGCATAGGTCTTAAACAATAATTAGGCATAGAAGAACTTGTTGTATCATAACCTGTTTTTACGCACCAATAAGAATTGCCGTTGTTCATAAACAATTTACATTCACCACACTTCTTTGGCATATCAATTACTAATATTGCTTTCATTCTTGTTCTCCTAATATTTCATCAATGCACTTATTCCAACCTTTTTCAATTGCTAATTTTATTGCTTTTTCAAGATATATCATTTCGCCTCTAAACTTATCTTTAATTATGGTGTCATCTATCGATAGGCTATTTTTCTTTTTTGGTAAAGGTTTTGCTTTATACACTCCCTCTTTATATTCCTCTATTCTTTCGTATCTATTACCCTCGTATGTGTATATCTCGTGCAAAACATAAATATCTCTATCACTATACTTATCAGGAACATCAATTACTAATATTGCTTTATTCACTACTGCTTCTCCTTTAATAGATTTCTCAAATATCTAAACAAGTAACCTATGCTATCTTCAAATTCTTGAAATTGAGTATCTGTAAGTTCGCAATTGATCTCTAATTTGTTTAGCAGAAATAATAAGTATTCGTATTCTTCTTTCCTCATTCTTTAAGTTCCTTTCTGTATATCAGTGGTAAATCACTCATATCATCAATTTTGTTTTTTAATTGTTTTGTGTGTTTTAATAATTGTTCGCTTTGACTTTGAACATAGCTACTTTCGATAACAAGACTTTCTAGTTTTAATTGTTCTCTTAATTTCTTGAACTTTTCAGTCCTAGTAGAAAGGCAGTTCATCTATGTCCTCGATATGTCCTGTTACTGATTTGTTATCTTCTCGTAATGTTGATTGATAACCTTTCTGTTCATTATTTTGTTCAAAGCTAGGTAGTTCTTCTTCCAAAAGCATAAATTCCACATAGTTTTGATTGTTATAATTTTTAACTCTTGGGAATACTTTTCTTTTCGCTCCTGTTTTGTCTATAAAATATAAATCACCTTCATATGTTCCATCTGTTAATGGATCACAACCTCTTTTAAAAACAAAGTTTAAATATGATGTAAGAGTGTTGTTTCCCATATCAGTAGTTGATATTTTGGCATACCAACCAAAGCCTCTTTGTTTTTTATTTAGAAACATTTTTAATCTCCTTTAATATTTGTTCAGCTTCATCATCATTGATGATTTCGTTTTGTGTTTTATCGTAAGTAGGTAATACATCTTTAATCAGCACTTTCTCGTTGTCTTTTCTATGCCAGTTTCTAATAGTCGCTAGATAGTTTTTGTAAGATTTACCAGTTGAAGCACAATATTCCGACACTTTCTCAATGTATTCAAGATAGTTTGGAATTTCAGCTTTAAGTTTTTCTAATTCTTCATCAGACAATAGGACATTCATATATTCACCATACTTGTGCTTGTGTGGTTTCTCTATATTCTTATCTATACTTAACTTATCTATACTATTCTTATCTGTGGCAACCAGTGGTTGCCATTTGGTTGCCATTTGGTTGCCATTAAGTGTATATGCACCATTTTCTTTAATGCCTAGCATCTTCAATTCTTCTTGAAATGCTGTTGGTGTATACCTGTCTTTTCTTAACGAATTTGCCATTCTCCAGTGCTTGATAACAATCACTCCACATTCGAATTGCAAGATAAATCTTTTCGCTAATAGAATTTTTAAATCATCTAAACTTGCGTGTGCCTTATATATAGCCATTTGTATTTGGTTATTAAATCCATCATCATCTGCACCATTATTAAGATGCAAATATAATGCTTGTGCTGGACTTGGCATCGAAATAAAGTCATCGCTATCAGTTATTTGCGTAGTAGTCATTCTCTTTTTAGCCATTGATATTGCTCCATTCCCTTTGCATTTGACTTTCTATTAATCTGATCTGTAACTTCTTGACATTGATTGCTTCAGCATTTGCATCATAGACTGCCTTCGCACAATCTCTTTCAAATCGAAGAATTGATATTGAAGGTAGTCCATAAATGACTTGAGCAATTAAAGTTACTGCCATTCCTTCATCTCGAAGTCTTAATATCTCTTTAGTTACCATCTCTTTGTATTTCTTTTCTGCATCGGCTAATGCTATGCCATTTTGTCTGAATGTCCTTAATGCTTGGTCTAGTTGCTTATTTTTGATTTGTAATTCATCGTATAATTCCATAGCTATTCCTTTGCTGGAAATGAATATCTCATATAGTGAACAGGCTCACCAAATCTGTTTTTAGATTTTTCATATTTCTTCTCGATTTCAACGCCATCAAATCTGATTAGCAATGATATTTGAGTAGCAAGTTTAGTGATGCCTAAATCTCTAAATGCTTCAAGTGGTGATATACTTCCAAATTGTTCTATGTAATTTAATATTCTTTCTTTTTGTGTCATTTTAATTCCTTTCATAAATAGCTTTTTCCGTATCTTTTAATAAAATCTTCTTCAGATTTTTTGTAGTAGTCTTGCCATATTTTTTGACATCTAGCTTTGATAGTTCTGTTAGATATTGGGTGATTATGTAGCCACATATGACAAGTTTTGTGTAGATATACTTTCATTCCATCTTCTTCTGATTTTTTTCTATTAGCAGTGCCATTAAAAACGTGGTGTTCTTCTCTTGATCCTGCTATATGCTTTTTACACACATAGCAGGTATCTTTGTCATTTTGAATTATGCTTCGCATAGTCAATGTATTTTAAAAGCAATTCAACACCCATATCTTTGGCAGATGTAACGTGAAGTCCATTTAATATAGTTGTCTTGTCTTTTATTGAATATAGTTTTTCAAACTCTTCTGCTAACTTTTCAACATCGTGAATAGGCTCATCAAATATTTTCTTATCTTCAACGTTTTGCATATCATCAGCAGTAGCTATTGATGTACCAATGCCAATTCCAATCATTCCGATGGCTCTACCTATTGCTGATGTCTCGGCTTTTTCAAGTGCAAATTGTGTTCCAAGATTTTCTCTTGCGTGTGCTTGTGATAGCATCTTGCCTTTGTTGTCGGTCACAACTGCTTCAACTTCTATAAATTTATCTGTATAATTAGGAGTTGATGATATTGTTCCAAATGGATATATTTTTCTGTAAGCGATTATGCGTTCGTTGACTGGTGCATAATCCTTAACAGCTTCAACCCATTTACCAGTATCATCTTTTTCATTTCTCTTGATCTGAATTGTTTTGATTTCTTTATTTACATTCTCGATATCTTTCCATTCAACATTCTTTGTTTCTGCGAATAGCAAGTAATCATTTTCAACTTCCATTTCTTTTTCTTGGCTTTTGCCAACGACTACTGGCTTTCCATCTTGATAAATTGTTTTTGACATTATTTTTCCTTTCTGAACTTAATCATTAAACTTTCTTTCATTGGAACTAACTTAAGATATTTATCATATAAACCATCATCTTTAAGCCTTTCGTTATCCAATCTTTTTTGAACACTTTCTTCTTTGTAAGATGCTGTGAAATAGTCATTCTTCCAGCTCTTGATTCCGTTTTCTTTCATCGCAATCATTAACTTATATTTGAATATTTCGTATTGCTCTTGATAAGTTTGATATTGCTCCAGGAAGTCAAACGTTGCTTCATCGATAGCACCAACTTCATATAGTTTTCTTTCAGCGATTTCGTTTTGTTCTTCAACTTCAATCACTTCGCCTGTTTCGTTGTCAATAATTTGTTTCATTTCATTATGTCCTTTCTGATAAGTAAAAATAAGATTAAAAAATAAATCAAAACAAATGTAAAACCATCTAATGTTGATGGGTAGCCATTAAATACGATGTAAATCATCATTAATAATGGAGTTAAGAATGCGTAGCTAACTTGAATAGCTTCTTTCATATCGTCCGTCCTTTCTAGGTTTTGACTTTTTAATTTAAGTGAGATAACTACAACAGAAATCGTTTATTTTTAGATATGGCGTAATATATTTTTATTTGTAAGGGAAATTTTTATTATGTGTAGTTACCTCAATTAAACTAAAAAGCCATACCTTTTGCAGATATGGCTTCATAATCATACATTATGCGAAATCACCATATCTAATTCTTATTATACACATTCTTAAACAAAAAGCAACAATTTTCGTTGCTTTTTAATTAAATATCGTATTTATTCTAGTTCCGTTACTGTCATATTTTGGAATTTCATACCCACAATATTTATAAAGATAATCTCGATTTGCTTTTAGCTTCATAGCACAATCTATTACTTCGTTAATCATTTTGTCAGTGAAATCGCAAGTATTACCACCAGAATTAATATACTGACAGAACGCTATTGAATATTCCTTAATTTTCTCGAATGCTTCCAATTCTTCTTTTATAATTGGATTTCCTATGAATTGTCTCATATCTTCCTCCTATTAATTTGTTATAATAAGAGTATAAATGTGGGTAGCATTTATACTGGGTAAGAATTTGAACTTACCCTTTTATTTTTTCTCTTATAATTTTTTTTATTTCACCTTGTATGTTTTCTAACGTATCAATCCATTGAATTATATCTTGATCTGTTGTCTTGTTCAATTTGATGACTACTTGCCTTATATTCTTTTTAAAGTATTTTTCTGTTGCTCTTTTTTGTGCTTCTGTCATACTCTTGTTATTTCCTCCATCTCTTTTTGAATTTCATCTATCATATCATTAATTATATTTTCTTTAATTTCGTTAATGATTTGGTCTACTTGATATTTAAATTCTTTATAAGTAATTAATCTTGCATATTTACTTATATTGGTATCTAATTCGTTTCCAAGATACCAATTATACAAAGTATAAGTATTTCCATCACGCCAGTGTTCAACATCACTATTTATGAATTTTTGTTCTAATTCTTTTAATGCGTTTTCTTTGATTTTAAACATTTTTCTTTTCTCCTGTAATTACCTTACATATATATAGTATACTATATAATATATAATGTCAATAGTTTTTTGAAAAAATTTAATTATTTTGTTAATTATTTGTTAACTTTATATGAACTTTCTATGAACTATAATATAATTTAAATATGTTGGAGGTATGTGATGAATAATAAAATATTATTAATATTAACTATTGTATCTTTCTTTTTGACTACGATTAGCGAAATATTTATGTGGCTGTTCTTTATATTTTTAGGATTATATTTATATAAAACAAAAGATGAACGAAGAGCAAAAAAACTAGAAAGAAAATTGCAACGTGAACAAATAAATTATGATTTATATTCAAACTCTTCAGATAATAATTCTTCTAATTTAAATAAAACTATGAAAGTTGGAATTAGAGATGTTAGTATAAGCAAATCCATATCTGCCAGAACAACAGGCAAAATGAAAAGAAATGTTAAAAGTGCAATTGATCCCACTTATAATGTTAAAGGTATGGGAATGATAAAGAATCCTAAAAGAGCAATAAAAAATAAAGTTTACAGAAAGACAACAAGAAGTGCTAAAAGCATATTTAAATAATTTTCTTATGTTATAATATAAGTAATCTGTTTCAAATTTAATCATAAAAAAAAGACAGCACTTAAATGTGCTGTCCGTTTTATATAGGAGGAATAGAATTAGATTGCTGTTGTTGTTAAATTACCACTATTATCAACTTGTATTTTATATTTAGTTCCGTTTGGTGATTTTAAAATAATTCCACTATCCACTTGTTGGATAAGAGTGAAGTCTTTTATTTCATAACCACCTGTAGAACCAGCACCAGTATTTGTCCTTGTAAATCGTGGACGTACATATTCCATACCACTAGGAATAGTAAATGTACCAGTATAAGTAGTCCACTCTGTTGTGTATGATGCAGCTGTTCCATCGTGAACTACATTATTAGAAGTAGAACCACCTGTTGCATTACACTTTAATAAGTTTAATTGCAATTTTCCTGTTTCACTACCTGTCTTTTTTCTTGCCTTAAAACTCCAAGTCAATGTTTCTCCTGCTGTTACTGGTTTAACAACACTTGTTGCTGCTGTGATATTTACTGCCTTGCCTCTTACATCAGTAGTGGCAAATCCTAATGTGCCATCAAAATCTTCAATTGAGCCACCAGTACCCAAACCCCAGTTGGCTGTTGAAACACTAGGAGCAATATCTTGTGTGTCTGAAAATTCAAGTTTGCCATTATCTGCTTCAATAAAATTGGCTTTTGCCGTTCCACCATTTTCAATAGTGATTTCAAAAGCATTTAATCTATTTGTTGCACTCGTTCCGTTACCTACCGCAAAGAGTATCTTGTCATCCAAAAAAGAATAAGAACCGACAGCTGCTAAACCTTCTCCTCGTCCGTTCGTCGTGTCATGTCCAACTCCTGCGAGGAAGGCACGATTTTTGTTAAGAATATGGTATCGTCCGAACACAGCACTTCCGTTGCCGTACACATAGGTATCCGATGCAACAACGCCACATTCATTTCCTGCTCCATCCTTCGTGATGGTGCTACCTAGAAGTAGACAACGACCACCACCTAATGATGCGATACCATTTCCAACGTGTGCTGTGGAATAACTTCCCATTGTGCCGACTGCACGAATACTTGTGATTTCGCTATCAGGGTTTAATGTGCTTTCAGTCGTGATGATGATGTCTTGTGTAGAGTCATCTGGTGCACTGCTCACTGTATATGGCTCACCTCCGATTGTCACGCTGACAACAGGAATGACTTGTTCAGCACTGGATGTTGCTTCATCTTTTGCTGCGAAGCCACCCTCGAGGACTTTACATCTAATTCTGTTGACATATGTGTTGGAAACGTGATACTCAGTAGTCCCTGCAGCCGCCGTTTTCAGACTTATGTTAGCACCGCTGACAAGAGCAAAGGCTCGGCTGTTTGTCATCTGTGCACCCTTTACGTCCGTTATGAGTAGGTCATAGTTGCCGACCATTCGAGGCTCTCTATCATCTGGTGCGAATAGTCCTGTAGTGTTAGGAAATTGCCCAATTCTACCACCTACTTCAAGTTGCCCATCAGCATTTAGCGAAATACTTTTACTTGCGTTAGTTTTAACCAAACCCAACTCATTATCAGTCGCTTCTGATGGTAATTCTGTTTTATCAGCTTTAAGATTTAAAGCACCAGTAATCTTTGACCAAAAATAAGACAAGCCTGTTAGATTTAAAAACTTGTCTGCCATATTTATGCTCCTACGATTGTGTCGATTTCTGCTGTTGTGATAGCAATCAAAGAATTAGCTTGCCCACTTACTGATGACCATAATGTTGATGTATCTACCGATGCTCCTAACGGATCCCAACCAGTTCCATTCCAAGCATAGTTCATACCAGTATCTTGAACGTCCCACACATCTCCTGTTGTATTACCACTTGCTGGTAAATCGTTGTAAGTCGCAACCGAGCCTTTATATCTATATACAGAACTTATAGCAGTAGATATTTTGTCATCTACATCGCTTTCGGTTTGGTAAGGATCATTTCCATTCGCCAAAGCAGTTGATATAGCACTTGCCACATCATTAGCTGTCTGAATACCTACATCATCATTCAAGTCACTAATATCTTCTGGAACTGAAATATTAACTGTCTTATCGGTGATAGTTTGTTCAACATTGTTTACTTTTATCTTATCGATTTTACCACCATTTGCATCGACATATGTTTCTGTTGCGTATTTGCTTCCAGTTGTTCCATCACCATCGTTTGTTAATTCGCTCAACTTTGTTGGTATGTCATCAACGTCTGCAAATTCATTTTTAATTCGATTGTGGTAATATTGTAATCCTGTATAATTTAAATATTTATCTGCCATTTTTAGCCTCCGTAAATTATGTTATCTATATCTTGCTCTGTGATATTGTTTATTTTTTCTTGTATTCCTAAATAGTCATAAGTGTTGTTTCCAGCTTCAATTGTTTTGTGATTGATTTTAGGTTTGTTAGTGAGTTCATTGTAATCACAACAACCTCCAATAGTGATTACGTCATCGACTTCAAAATCAATATCTATATCATCGCTTTCAACAACAAAATCAATATCTGTATCATCGCTTTCAACAACAAAATCGATATCTCTGATATCAACTATGTCATTCATCGCTAATGACCTCCATTAGCAAGTTTCTATCAACCATCATTCCCTTGATGTCGGTAGCAAATCTTTTTTTGTTTAAGAAGAAATTTACTTCCATTTCGATTTGGTCATCAAGCCTAAATTTTGCTGTTTCTTCTTGTGTGAAAGAAACGTTAAATTGTGCTTCAACGACATCTTCATATAAGACTTGCTTATCAATTTTGTAACACTTATTTCTAACAGAAAATATCAAGTAATCAAATACGATATCAGTTGCAAGAGTTCCATCTTTATGCTTTAATGTAATTTTTAAAGATGGTGTAGTATATTGCCTCATAGTCTAACCTCCGTGATGAATTTCTAAATGTTCGACTTTACTCATTAATGCTTTGATGTATCCATTGCCACCCATTTGATGATAAATATTGTTTAATTGTTGCAATTGTTCTAAATCATCAAGTTCAATATGTTTTTGTTTTATTAGCCTGTGACACTCATTTTTAAGCTCGTAGCCAAGCAAACACATCAAAGCCTTATTGATGTTGCTCTTTTTGTCAATTCGATTTAAAACAAAGTTTAAAAGCGTTGTGACAAAAGATGATGATAATATTGCTATTATCAATGTATCGTTCATATTTCTACACCTCCGAAAGTTTATTAATTTCTTTCAACTTTTTCTTCAATAAATCATTTTCTTTTTTTAATTTTTCTAATTCGTTATCTATTGGGTAATACCTTAACCATTCGCCAGTTCTCACCCAGTAGCCTTTGTCAATTTCAAACCATAAAAAATCATCGACTACTTTCGATGACTTTACATTGTATATTCCTATTGGTGCATAACAACCTTTAATTACTAAATCACCATTAGGTGATGTTCTGACATTAACATCGGTATCTAATATTTCTATTTGTTCCTTTGTTAAGTCTCTTTTAACTCTAATATCTTTAAATGGTAAATAGATGCACCCTTGAAATACTCCTACACCATTTAGATTAGGTTTATTTCCTACCACCAATCTAACATTATCAACCTTTCGCCAATACCTTTCATTTCTTAAAGATTTATTGGTGTCAAATCTGCTATCAGTAATAAGACAAGTGCCATCTTCGTTTACTTTTTCAATGATCGCAACGTGATTATCGAAACAAGCAATACTTCCTTCTTTTAAATCCTTGCCTTTTGGAAGTATGGTGTCTCGATACCAGAAATCTGCATCAGGATAACCTCCAGCACTTCTGTTTTTAAACATAATAAATGGCTCGTCTACTTGACATATTTCATAAGTTCGACAAACATCATAGCAAACACAATTTGGCATATCATTAATTGTGCCAAGTGCCTTATTAAATTTTTTTGTTTGATAATATTTCGATGTATCTATTCCACTTTTAGAAAGTCTTGTTAGAAACATTAACCTTTACCTTCTTCATCTTCGCTTTGTTCATCGTGATAGACTTTATTCCAAGCAACGATGAATACGTTATATAAAACGATAAATGCACTAAATATTTTAATAAATGTTTCTGCATTAACGTTTAATGCTTCATAAACGTTAGATACAAAAGTCAATATTGCAGGTAATAAGATTTGACCTATTACCTTTGCCCAATCGTAAACTTTATTAGATAAATGTTTCATTTTGTTGCTCCTCAATTATATATACAAAAGTATCGTTCAATGTTTGTGCTGACGTTTTTGAAGTGATAGTTATTCCACCACTTGACTTGAATGTTAACACTCTTCCCTCTGAAGAAAATTTAGAAGTATTTTTTGGTCTAAACAAAGGTGGAATACTTGCTAAAACACTTGTTGAACTTGCATTTACTTTAACGTTATCAAAACTAACTTGAACTACATTTCTTGATTTATAGAATTTAATACTACCACCATCGACAGCTGTTTCTGTTGTGCTATCATATGATGCTGGTGTATGTGCTTTCCAACCATCAAAAGCTCCGTCCCAGAAGCGTCCTGTGTAGAATGTTCCATCTAATCTAGGTGATGTTAGAAAAAATGTTGCGTATTGTTGTTTTCCGTTATATGTCTTGAATAAATAAAAATCGCCTACATTTCTATCAGGAGCATTTTTCCCTGTGCTTTTTAGAGAATTAATCTTCCAGAATCCTGTTGGGAAATTCTCTGAAAAATCGCCATCTGTCATTACATAGTCAGAGCCTAAATCTTTAACCAATTTATTAAGAGCATTATATTTATTACTTAACAACTGCCATAAGCCATAATATGACGAGCCTTTTGTGATTGACCTAACATAAACTTGCGAATTATATTCGTCTGACCTGTTTATTGGATCTTGGTAACTACCATCATATCTGTATAGTATTTGTTTAACATTAGCATTTGTATCATTGTTAGGATTGCTATTAAATACTACTAACCACCCCTCTGTAACTCCACTTGGAAAGTTCCTTGCTGTCGTTCCACCAGTGACATAATACATTCCTGTTGTTAAGATGGTATCTAGTCTTGTATTGCTTAAAACAGAAACTTTGTTTTCTGTAATAATCGTCCAAGCAGACCAAGTTCCCTCTCTAAAATATCTAATATATTGTGCACCTTTACCATCAGCAAAATATAAATTAAATATTTGTTTAACGTAATTGTTGTTTAGTCTTTCAACAAATAAAGTTCCGTTATTTGATTTAGGAGCATTTAATGTTCCTGATGTAACGTTGTAATATGCTGGTGTTTTAACATCATTCAAATCATTACTAGGCAATGTTTGAAGATTAAATGCGTTTAATACTTGTGCATTAATTTTGTTGTTTGAAATAGTGACGTTGCTTCCAGCAGAATATATATCAGTTAGTTTCTTGTTAGATATTTTTGCTTGACCATTAGCATCGCTGACTAAAATGTTATTATTTACAGGGCTAGTAACCATTTTCATATATCCATCGTTGCTTGTGCTAATACGATTTCTTTTATCAGTTAATGTCTGAACACCTTCTGAATTTGTTTTGTATTGATACAATGGTAGGTCGTAGATCAAATCTGTTCCATTATTGATATCGCCCTGAACTAGTGCATTTACATTTTTAAATTGGCATATATTGTCACCAGTTTGCGATAAGTCAACTCTGATTACAAGATAACCACTTGAATTCGCTGGTAATGTAAGGCTTGGTGTTTCACCTTCGACCAACATCGAGCCACCACAAATGACAGCCTCGCCAGTGCCTAGTGTTACAGAAAACGATGTTGATGAACTGGTAACGTTTAATTCTTGACCGAAGCCTTTGACAACATATGATTTATTTCCAGCGAACGAATTAAACATTACTCTGTCTCGTAATGCAGAAATTTCAACGTTATCGACTTTAAATGAAATAGGCATTTATAAATTCCTCCTTGCTTTTGTATATCCTCAATGTTCTGTGAGGACAAGTTGAATAAATATCAAAATCGTTGTGAAAATATAAATCATCTTTTGTTAGATTATATTTTTTCATCAACTTTTTAATAAACTTAACAGCCTTTTTTTCGGCTTTTAAATATAAATCTTCTTCTGATTGTGAACGACATATTTCAATAGCTATTGTGAAGCGATTTCCAAAGTCATAACCTTTTCCTGTATGACTTGCTTCAAGGCTTTCATCTAGTGTTTGCAATATCTCTTTTTCATCAATCAAGTAATGACATAAATTTTGTTTTTTGATAGCAAATAGATTGTCATATATCTCTTTTGCTGATTTATCATTTCCTGTGTTATGAATTGTTATTCCTTTAACTTCCATTAGACTAACCTCTTAAATAACTTTCCTGTTAGTGAAGTTCTAACCAATCCAAATTTCAATGTGATAATATCAACATTCGATTTCTCATCGCACTTCATTGTGTAACCAGTTAAGATTGTTCTGTAATGTTTCCCTTTGTAGTAAAGTTCTACTTGTTGACCTAACTTTAATTGTTCTATTGGCAATAGTTTATTGTTGTAGATCATATCACAAACAATTTCATGATTATAGATATCGTTCCTTAAACTTGAAGCCTTTAAGATATTGATATCATCATCAGAGAATACGATGTTAGTATTAATCTTTTGTAATCTGTTTAAAGAAGCAGGATCATTTGTTATGCCATTTGTTGTAGCATACCAAGTTTCACGATATTGTCCTGTTTCTTCTGAATAGACAATTAATTTATTTGTTTCAAATATATTAGTAGTTATTTTGAAGTTTCTAAACACCGATGTGTTATCGCTAATAGTAATTGTTGGATATGTCGGTATTCCTATTCGTATTGTTGGTCTTTCCATTTCAAAAGGAATATCAAATAATAATTGAATAGAATACTTTTCATAAACATCATATAGATATGTAGAAAAATCAGTTACATATCTATTTTCTTGTGTTTGAAATTTTTGCCTAGTGCTTGAAATTGTTTGAAGATTAAAAGCACTAAAGATATTTGACATCAATACATCAGGATTATTTTGAAAGTCATTTTGAATAATCCTTTGTAAAGTAGCTTCAAGTGTTGTTAATTTTGGATTATTCCAAAGCCAACTATCTTCAAAAATGTCTACAATTTGATTGGCTTGAATTGAATTATCATCAATGTAAGTTATGACACCTGTAAAGATGATTGTTCCAAAACTATCATATAAACCAACGATGTCGCCATTTTCGATAGCACTAGGAATATCTAACACTTGAAATGTTGATGAAGTCTTTTTTAACAAGTCACGATTAAGAGTGAATGCTCTTGTTCTTAATTGGCTTGTTCCTATTGCTCTGCCACCAAGATTAGTTAGTTTCTTAAAAAATAATCGGTAACCTGTGTTAGATAGTAACATATCTGTTTCTCCATTCAATACGAACACTTCCCTCAAAGCCTACGTCTACGATAAACGATATTTTATTTAGACCAGCCTTTGCTTTTAGGAATGTCACGTATATTTCATCTGGACTTCCGATTGTTAAATCTTGGTAGCCAAGAGGATTATCTAAAATCAAAGAATTATACATCAATTGTATTTCTTCTTCACTTTCGTTTGAGTTAACAAATACATTATCAAATGTTCCGTTAAATTTACCTCGACCATATATTTCGTTTTGCTCGTTGTAAATGATATATTGAGGATCAGTAACCCTACCATTAATTGTTAACTTTAAAGGTGTATCAATTAATCCGTTCGAATACAAATGAATATTTGTTAATGAATTCTTGCCATATGTAAAAGGATAAGTAATAGGATAAATCTTTCCACCATCAACATCAGTGTTATTAGTTTCAATTACATTGACCTCATTATCCTCCCAGAACGTTAAAGGTTGCATAACCAAAGGACAATGCAACATACTATCATCAAAGCTGACTTCTGATTTAGATAATGACATTGCTTCAATTCTTCTTCGATACCAATCAAACGAATTAGGTCTTTGATATAAAAGATAAATAGGCTTGAACGATAAGAAGTGAATGAAGTCTACATACTTTTGATATTTATCTGCGATATTATCGTCATAGAATAGGATTTCTGTTTCGATTGTATCCAGATTATACATAATATAGGTCAAGAAGTTTTCATCGCCTAAACGCAACACAGAGGCTGTTTTTGAAAAACCTAATCCTCTAGGATTATTTGCAAATACTTTGAAATTCTTTTCGGTTAATTCAAAATAAGTTCCTTTTGAATTTAACAATCTAAACTTTCTATATCTATTCATTACAGCCACCTGCCTAATTCTTTGTCAACTTCTGTTGCGATTTGATTAACCCATCTCTGTATTTCGATGGTATCAATAGGAGTTCCGTTATTAGTGACGTTAATATTTGCAGTGATACCAATACCACCACTATTAACACCTAATCCACCACTTCTCATAAGATTATCATCAAAGACAGCACCTCTAGCTTGTGACCTTGCATAGCGACTTGCATTGTCTTGTTGTGAAATCAATGTTGATGTCTTATTGTTCGCTTCTGTAAGTTTATCAACTAGACCACCAATCCAAGTGCCGACACCTTTGACAGCGTCAGTAATATTTCCTAATACAGAGATAAAACCATTGCCGAATGTTGTATCAGCGAATTTGTTAAATAATTCCTTTACTTTGTCTATTAAGTTGCTGATGAATGTTTTAAGACTATTAATATCGTCTTTTAAAGTTTTTAGTCTTGGTGTTAAATCGTCTTTGATTGCATTCGCTAATAAAATAAAGTTGTTTTTAACAAATGTTAATATTTCTTTTAAAGCATCAAATACTGGCTTTAATTTATCACCAATCCAAGTAACTACATCAGCAATGATGTTAACAAATGTTGCTAAATAATTTCCTAGTCCTTCAAAGGCTTTTAGAACTACACTAATGATAGTTGAAGCGATTGATCCAAACGTTTTAATCAAAGTATCAATTACACCCTTAACCAAATCTATTGCTGGTTTTAAAGCATTTGTTAAAGCAGTAACTAATCTATTAACTGCTGTTCTGAACTCTTCACTTCTTGCATATAGCAATATTAATAAACTGATAATGATAGTCCACGGATTAATTAAACCTTCAACAGCCTTTTTTAAAACAGATAAAACACCAGTTAAACCACCACCAGCACTTTGAATTCGCGTAAACAAATATACTACTTTATCGTTTGTTAATAAATTGCCAAATGTGGTAATTAAACCACCTAAACCTTTTTTACCAATCAACTTTCCAACGATCGTTAGCAGTGGACCGATAGCAGCTGCTATTCCAGCGATTTTAACAATAGTTTCTTTTTGTGTATCGTTTAATTTTTGGAATTTATTTATAAGTTGCTGTAAATAATCTAATACTTGTTTGATGATTGGAACTAGGCTTTCGGTCAACGATCCTAACAATTCTTGGAACGTTGATTTTAACATTGATATCTTTCCGTTCAATGTTTCGGCTTGTGCTGACATAGCACCATAATATTTACCACCTTCGCTTGATGCTTTAATCAAAGCATCGTTAATCATATCAAAGGAGATATCCATCTCTTGAAGTTGCTCTACGGTCTTGCCAGTGCTATCAGCCAAGATACCCCATATGTCGATACCAGCCATAGCAAATTGCTTCATATCCATTGAAGAAGCCTTGCCAACGTTTTTTACTTGTTGGAGGTTTTGAGCCATTCTTTGAAGTTCGGAATTGCCTCCACCAGTGGCAGAAATAGCGTCACCTAAAGCCTTAATAGAAGCACGACTTTCATCTGCTTCCATTCCTGTTGCGATTAAATATTGATTTGCTGTAATAAGGCTTTGAGTATCAAAAGGACTTCCTAGAGCATCGTCTTTAATTCCTTTTAAAACTTCTTTGGCTTTTTCAGCAGATCCTGTCAAAGTAGTAAATAGAGCTGTTTGCTTTTCTAGTTCTGCATTGTAAGCTATTCCAGCAGTCGCTAAACCAGTAATAGCACCAGTTAGCACCATAAACTTTTTACCAACATTTTCGATTTTATCGCCAATATTGTTTAGGCTTTCGCCGATTTCTTTCATCTGATTACCAAGATTTGTTAAATCTTTGGCTTTTAAATTGTCTAATTGTTTGTTCACTGATGCTAGGTCATTTTCTGCCTGTATCAATGCTTTGTTTAAACTTTCCCATTGCTTTTTTTGAGCATCGGTTAAGTTATTATAGTTGCCTAATTTAGCTAACTCTTCTCGGTATATTTCAACCGAGTTTTTTAACAATAATTGTTTTTGAGTTAATAATTCGAATTGCCTTTGAAGTTTTTGAGCATTACTACTATCAAACTTCAATGACTTATTAACCTCTCTTAATTCGTTTTGTGTGCTTTTTAAGGCTTTATTAATGCCATCAACGGATTTATCAAAATCGACTGTGTCGCCATAAAACGATATAGTTATACCTTTTGTTTCAGCCATTTAAAAGCCTCCTTTTTTATTTAATGAATTTTTGTGCTTCACTTACTTTCAATTTTCTTTTTTCTTTTGGTTGCATACTTTTATTCATATCTCTTATAACGTTTGTCAGAGTAACCCAATATTGTTCATCTGCCCAATTTAAATCAATCCTAGCAACAACCAAACTAGAGACCATTTTCGCATAAGAGACTATACTTTTTTTGAGTTTACCTTTTCTTTAGTTTTATCTTCTGCTTTTTTGATGTCTATCATACAATCCATCGCCATTTGAAGTAATTCCATAGCAAAATCAAGGTCATCATTGATACGATTGAACACAGGTAACTTTTTGAAATCTTCAGCAGTCGCCCTGTTATTATGGAATTTATTATCTTCAATTTTGACATAACTTGCACAAGCAAGATTAGGAATAAAATCTTTTGACATCAACTTCGCAATGCTATCTTTCATATTATTGACATCTATATCAACCATATAAGCCATTAAAGGTGATGATGTTAATTCTTCAAATATACCTACACCTTTATGTAATAAAGTAAATGTGTATGTTTCTTCTTTAAATCCGTTTTCAACTAAATCGCCATTCACGATTTCTAATTCTGGAATTCTAAAAGTATGTTTTAATATTTTCATTTCGACAAATAAGGGAGGCTTTACACCTCCCTATTCCTTTCTTTAAATTTATTGTTCTACTCTTTTGTAATATGTTTTTTCAGAATCAACTTCTGTATCTTCTGAAGGAACATATTCGCCTTCAACTAATTCATACCAACCCTCTTCACTTGGGTTTTCTGTGCCAACTGGAGTTACTTCAACGTATTTATAAGTTGGAGTTGGAGTTGGTGGAACTGGCTCATCGCCACCACTCATTTCTGTAGTTGGTAGTAATACCACTTCTTTGAAAGTGTCATATACACTAGCATTTTCTTCAGTTCTTGTAATGTAACCATATTGAACGTAATCACCTTTATCATCAATAACGAACGAACTATCGTTTGATGAATAGTTGATTGTTAGTGTAACTGGCTCAACTTCTTCTTCATCAGTGTTTGTTTCTTTTGATGGAGTTGAAGCCTTAACATTGTATAAGTAATGTAATGTTGTAGTTGATAGACCACTTTCACAATCCTCTTCTTCTTCTTCAAAAAAGAAGCAGTGGTTAGGGAAATAGCCTGTATCAGTTAACATTCCATTTTCGTTTAAGTAATAACCTAAATATTGAGCATATGCTTTATCGATATATCTTAATCCAACTTCAGCTGTTCTAACTTTAGCACCTTTACCAACACAATATGTGTGGTCATCAGCATAAACGTTAGTATCAGCTTGTTCAACTTCTATTGTTGAATTAACCATACCTTCCAACATAACAGGAGTGCCGAATGATAATTCGCCATCGTTGTTTATGATTGGTGCATAGCCAAAGTTCTTATTACCGTGAATAATTCTTCCCATAAGATTTTCCTTTCTATTTTATGTCGACTTTAATTTCGACTTGTTCCATCGCTTTCAAAAATGGATTTTTAATTCTTTGATATGCTTCATCTATGTGTGGTTGTGGTGATGCCCAACCAACGCCACCTATCTTATTGACAATCAAGTGCCCATTTTCTAATAGATGTGTTAATTGGTAATTAGTAGCATTCCACACTTTACCACCATAGTTGTCTTTATTTTTTTTATCTACTTTAAATTCCCAACCCTGTGCATAGGTTTTGTTTCTTCTTCTGCCTCTTGGAGATGACCTAACAAGATAACTTGCTGTATCATTTCCAAACTTATCGATGATAGACTGATAATCTATGTCAGCACTTAAACCAGTAAAATTCTCTAGCCTAATGTTAGCCATAAATAAAAACTCCTATATCAAATTGTGCTTGGTAGTATTCAAACTCTACGCTTTTTGAATATGTTGGTGCAGATAAAAATTTTGATTTGATGTAATTGCAAAGTGTTCTTCTGTCTCTAAAGTCACGAGTAAGAACAGATATTTGTAGTATTGATTGATAATAAGCATCATTGTCTCTTAAAGTTGGAACATCATTTTTATAATCTAAAAAGATATAATCCTTTCCTTGCATATCTTCCAAATCGCCGATGTGAACATCAACATTTAAAGGATTTGCTTTTAGAAAGTCATATATCTCTTTCTGTGTAAATACTCTTTTCATCGCAACTCTTGAATATCTAAAACCATTTTGTTTCTTGTATAGCCTTTATCGAACTTATTTGTTCGATATTTCAAGATGTTCTTAACTTTGTATTTTAGATCATCATAAATGCAATATAAGAGTTCATATCTAACACCTTCTTCATAAATGTCGTGTGTTAGATAAGTTGGAATGACCAAATTACGAGACATTCGCATATTTCTCTCTTGCTCGTTGTAATATCTATTAGAAAAGGTTTCCATTTCATCACAACGAACTCTAGGTTTCTCAATACTTAAAAGGACAGGAGAGCCATCTTCGGCTACTCCTTGCCCTTCATAGATTAATGTTACTTCAGATTTAATGAACATCTTAAAGTATTAACCCTTGTAATATACTGCTCTTTTAATCGTTCCATATCTATGTCTAAATCCATATCGAGTGCAACTTGGTATCTAATACAAGTAATGTAATCGAAATATCTAAAGGTATTATATTCAAAAAAGTTTTCAACACCTTCGCTTTTTAATTTATTCATCGCACCTTGAACTAGAATTTCAAGTTGTCTGTCATATAAATCGGTATCATAGATTGGAAGAACACTTTTTACATCTGCAATAATTTGGTCTATGTTAGCGTATGCCATAAGACCTCCTTTTTATTTTTTCTTTGATTTTTTCTCTTTTGGAAGTTCAGGAGTTTCAATTGCCTTTTCTTCTCTAGTCTCAATTTCTTTGACTACTGGCTTTTCAACTTTCTTAACTTCCTCAACAGGTTTTAATTTATGTCTTTTAAGCTCGTATTGTTTATCGCTCACCATTACGATAGAGCCTTTTAAAACACTAATTACTGTGTCTTGTAATACTTCGCATTTTTTCATAAATTATTCACCTTTGTTAACTTGAGCGAAATGTTTAGGTTTAACAACGTTACCAGCAACGTATAATCTACCAATCATTCTTACTAAATCTTCAGTAGCTAATGTGTATGGGTCAATTAAAGTGATAACGTTTCTGCCTTGTGGGTAGTTTAATCTGTAACCTCTACGGAAGTTGCCAATGATGAATAATGGGTCACCAGAACTTGCTTCTGCATCAGATTTTAATGCTTGAGTAAATTCAACTCTATGACCACTTATATAATATTGAGGTCTTGCATTATTGTCGGCAACAACATTGAATATTGGTCTACCAACTTCATCAGTCATTCCCATAAATGTGTTAAAGAATGTTGCAGGGTTCATAGCGATTGTTAAATCTTCAAATGTTACTAAATTTGCTAATGCAGTATTGATAGCATTGAAGTTTAATTTAGCATTTACTACTTCAGTATAAGGGTTATCAACAATTCCGATTACACCTAAACCATTTGCGTCTTTTCTATTGATGATTGCTTCATCTAATGCTAATACAACTCGATATACTAATTCATCAGCAATGTATCTTAAGAAGTCTTGAGCTGACATTGCCATTAATTCATCAGTTAAACTAATCCATTTCTTAATCATCTTAGGTTGTAAAATGATTTGACCTAAAGTGATATTTTCTTCTTCAACTGGTCCAGAATTTTCATCGTGCCAGTTTGCAGGATCTGCAGAAACTTCTACAGGTATTTTTAAGATTGCAGGTTCGAATGTTTCACTTACTAAACGCGAGAACTTGCCATATTCATACCAAGCTGTTTCAACGAAACCTTGCATAATTTCAGGAATTGGAACATATTCTGTAGCAGTAGTTAATGCTCTTGCTTCACAATATGAACGCACTTCTTTTTTGTCAACTTTGCCTCTGATAAAATCAGCATATAGTTGTTCGTATTCTTTTGTTTTTAAAACATTTACATTTTCCATATTTTCAATTTGATCCTTTCTCTCTTCGATAGCAGTTTTTGAAAGAGTTTGAGCCATGCTCATTCTTTCTTCTTGTGCTTTCATTTTTGTTCTTTGTTCTTCTAATTCTTTTACTTCTTCATCGATTTTGTTTGCTTCTTCAGTTAGAGCCTCAACTTCTTCTAAGATTTCATCTCTCTTATCAGTATCAGCATTTTCAAATTCTTCTTTTTTAGCATCAACTTCATCAACGATTTCATTTTTCTTGTCAACGATTTCACTCATACGTTGTTCAATCATTGCACTATTCATTGCTTTTTCCATTTGATAAAATCCTTTCTAATTTTTCATCTTGTTCTTTTCTGCGTTTGTGTTCTTTAGCAAGTTCGTCAACTTGATTAGAACGAGCATACGCACTTGTTTGGTCATATGCAGGGTAAGTAACCAAAGAAACATCATAAAGTTTATCGATATCACGAATGACACGATGTTCTTTACCATCTATTTCAAACCACTCTTCACCACCTTCACGAATAGTGAAAGCAAATGACATTTTGTTAATTAAGCCATTTTTGACCAATTTCAAAACATCTTCACCAACACTTGTGTCAATGATCTGTGAGGTTTGAAATAAACCTGTTTCATTAATATTCATCTTCAAACTATTGTTTGAAGTTCCTGCTAACACATTGTTTTCATCGTGATTAAAAAGTAAATAAACATTTGACATATCGGTATTGTCAAACGCTTTGCTATCAATCTCTTCAGAAAACCAACCTAAATCTGTTGAAGCATTAAATACAACTGCATAGCCTTCAACTTCTCTGCTATCTTCGTTTTTTGAACGAAGTTCAACATCATAAACTCTAGTTATTTTGTTCATTATCAATCTCCTCTGTTTTGTTGATTGTTATCAATTCACCCTTCTGTAATGCCATACTCAATGGCTCAAAGTTCCTGTTGACCATTAAAACGTCACCATTTTCAACAGGAGGCAATTTATATATCATCTTTCTTCTTTCGTTTGTTGTGGTATCCATAGATGCTTTATAAGCAATATCTACAGCCTTTGATATAGATACATACTCAAAAGGATTTCTAAAGAACTCAATTTTATGCCCTTGTGAAATCGATGTTTTAGTAAATGTTTTGTAGTTTATCTCATCAATGAATTGCTCAACTCTAGGCATTATAGTTTTCGAATAGAACACTTCCATTTCTTCTTCTGTGGCTGTTCCATCTACAACCTTTTTATTAATGCCATTAAATTGAAGAAGCATTGATATATATCTGTCGATGTCCTCGCTTGATGTTGTTTCAAATGGTCTAGATAATGATTGCCATTCCTCGCCAGCATCGAGAACTAATATTCCACCTTTGGTAGATTTAATTCGGTTGATGATCTCTAATTGCTTGTTCTTTTTGCTTTCATCGTTTTGCATCGTTGCATTAGCAAATCCAGCTTGAGATTTGCCGATTGTGATGATGCCTCGAACTGTGCCATTGTCTTGCAGTTCTCTGATAGCACTTCCTAAGCCAGCATCAATGATATCTGTGATGACTTTTGTAAAACTAATTCCACCAAAAATATCACCATAGAAGATATTGTTAGGATTAAGCCTTAAATGAAGCAAGTTCCTGTAATCGATTAGTTCTAAATCTTTTGTTCTTAAATTTTTAACCTTAAAGAGGACTAAATCTTCTTCAATCTGGAAACCACCACCGAACTCATAATCTAACGCATTAATCGGCTCGTAGGCTGTTACCCTTCCGTTTTCGTCTCGGTGAATAAATGCAAGAGCATTGCCATATTTAAGAAGTTGATACATCATAGTGAATTTGAAATCAAAAGCACTTTGATATCTATTAGGTCTTTCTGCTAATAGATAAGAAAGATTATCATCAACTCTTTTATACTCGCCATTTTTATCAATAGTATGAAGCAAGTCTATCTTCGCAAATTCGTTTGCTATCGTTGAATATACTTCTTCCATAATTGGCGTTGTTGGGGTAAAGACTGCATCGCCAACCCATTCTGTAAAGCCTACTGGATTACATTCTGGATTTAAGTATGTAATTCCTCTTTTAGATAGGCTCACTTCATACTTTGTAAAAGGTAATTTAAACCTCATTACAACTCCTTTCTCTTCGAATAGTCGATGTTTAAATCATCATCAACTATCGATTGTTTGTAGCCGAACATTTGATGATGCAGACAATGACATTCATCGTGAACTTCGACTAAATTTTCCAAATTAAAAGCGATGTTTTCATCGCTGTAGTTGTTTTCATCAATTTCTTGCAAGTGGTGGATTGTTCGCTTTTTTAGGATTAACTTTCCACAGAAATAACATATATCTCTGTCTCTTTCAATCACTGCCTTCCGAACGTATTTCCATCTAGGATTTTTGTATACTTTCTCTTGATAGTATTTCATTTAAACGTTCCTCGTTTGACTTCCACCAAGCTTTTAATCTATCTAGGTTATCAGAGCCAGTGTCCTTATTAGTTGTATAAACTAGATAAGCACTCCTAGCTGATAATTCAGCAATAACACCATCTTTTCTTGATAGGTGTGGATTAGTGAAAGTAATGTTGCCATTACTATCTTCTTTTGCTTGAACACAAGCGAAATGTAATTCAGTAAGTTTGTTGTTATTAAAAACCTTACCTTGTTTTCTAATGTCTTTGGTCGACAAGATAACTGGATTAGAGTTCCTTTTATCTTCCATTCTAAAATTCAACACTGGATTTTTTCCATCAGTTGAAACGATGTTAGTTTCGCCAAAGGCTTTCAACTTACTTGCTTTGTTAGGATCTAAACCAAACTTGCATAATATCCAATCATACTTACGTTCAAGATGTGCTATGTAATATTGAATGAAATCTTCGGTGATACCTGTAGTATCAACTCTTGCTTGTTCACCAAATTCTTCAACCAGTTGTTCAACCAATTGTTCATCAACAATTACAACATCACCTCTATCAGCGTAAAGCTGATATCCATATTTTTGTTCTTTTTTGTTGTAAAGAATATTTGTATCAACTTTTGATTTTTCTGCAATCATATCTAATCTTTCAATTTTGATTTTTCCATCTTCAGTAGTTTCTTTTTCCCACCATTTCGGTATGAAATAAAAATCTTTTGAATACTCTTCGTTGGTAAATGGGTTTACCATCATCATTCTTAAAGCTGTCAAGTCGTTATCGGGATTTCGAGTGAAAGCCACATCTAAACCCAAAAACACAGGTGCATTATAGAAAATATCTTCATTAAATGGCTTTGCTTTGCACTCCAGTTCAGTAAAGAATGATGTAATCGGATTTTGAGGTATATTAAAGTTTTTGGTAAGCGTGACTACTTTCTGCTTGTCATCGTTCATCATATCTTTAATTTTTGCTTTCAGAATCTCGACAGAAACAGAAATAGATAAGTTAGGATTTGATTTTCTCAAAATTCCTATATTTCCGTTTGCGTAAGCATTAAATACTTCTTCTTCGTTCTCTTGCCTATATATCGCAAAGAACTTTCTAAAATCTTTTTCTTCTGCACGACCACTCAAGAGATTACTTGCTAACTCTTTTCGCTGATCTAAATAGCCACCACGACAAGTGCCATCTGTGGTGATTTCTATAATTAAACTATCACTTCTCTTTGTTGATTTTCTCAAGTTATCTGCATAAGTAGAAGTTGACATTGCGTGTATTTCATCGATTACAAGTAGAGCAGGTATTACACCTTCATAGTTGTCTCCTTGCGATGACATAGCAATCAATTTAGCATTAGTCTCTTCGATTTCTATTTCACCTAAATAATCTCTAATACTTGCATATGCTTCTAGTTGACTATTCTTTTTGATAATCCTTTTGCAGACATCGTAGCAGATACGTGATTGTTTATAAGCATTACTACCAATATAAATTTTTGGCGATGGCAAAACAGACTTGTGATACATCACATACAAAATGATAAACGCTAATAAATTTGTCTTGCCATTACCACTAGCAACAATAATTAGAACATCGTTCACAATACGAACATATTTATTCGTTATTCCGATGAACTTTCCGTTTTCATCAAATTCCTCAACATCTAAATAGCCATAAAAACAAAATATCGAATAGATTACCCACTTTTCCCACAGAGTTAATTTAACTCTTTCTCCTGATGTTTCACCTTCGGTTAAGTGACAATACTTCTCAATCCATTCGACACACTTGCGACCTTTTTCTTCGATGAAGTCATATTTTTTTAACATTTCCTTTTGGAGTTCAATCTGCTGTTTGATCTCGGTTGAATACTCCAATGGATTTTTTTTGACTTCGTTATGATATTCTAAAAAATAATTAGTCATCGATTGGCGATTTACTATCTGATGTTGTTGCTATTAATTTTAAGGCTTCTTCGTAGTCCTTAATCGCCTTTCCAAGTGCAATTTGTTGCTTTGTGACATCATTTAATAACTTGGCATTAGGATTTATGCTTTTTGTTCCGTTGGGATTGCTGTCAACATTGTCCTCGCTTAAATTCAACAAATAAATGCACTTTTTTGCGATATCTTCTAGAATGTTATATCTTTCGATAGCTTTGATGCGTAATTTTTCGACATTTGATACACTTTCTACATCTAATTGACCACTTTTGTCGAGTTTTAAATTTTTGACAGCATCTAAACTGTCTTTATTGGCTTTTTTAGTCTTTAGCAAGTTTTGAACACTATCTTTTAAAGCCAAAAGTTCTGTAATACCCAATTTTTGAGTATCAAAACCCAATTCTTTAATCCTTTTTCTCAAAGTGTTTTGTGCAACACCGAGTTCTGTAGAAATTTCTTCAACAGAAAAGTAATTTTTCATCACTTTTTACTCCTTTCATTTTCATCACTACACTTACAAATTGAAATCTCGCTAACGTTCGACCAGATCTTCGTTCCTCCTAGAGGCTATTAAAAGCCTCATATATGGGGGGAGATAATTTTTTCTTTAAAAAAATAAAAAGCAACTCAACTTGTGAATTGCCTTTTACTTAATGAAAGAAACTTTTAATGACGATAGTATTCCTAACTATCTACAATAATACTTTAACACTATATATCGGTCAGTTTGTTCGAAAATATAAAAGAAAAGCCTATGTTTATTCTAGGCTTTCTTCTTCTAACCAACTCATTAAAGCTGGTAACGTATGTTCTTTACATTCAACATCTTTAGCAATTAACTTATTATCTTGGTAGATATTAATCCAATACTTCCTTGTTAATCTCTTGCCACAACCTGTAACCATATACTTTGGCTTGATAGTTAGTTTAGTTAAATCATACTTGTCTTTGTTTTTCATTCTTCTCCTAGTATTTCATCAATACAGAAGTTGTAGCCAACTCCTTTTGCTTCTCTAATCTTGTATTCACCATCAAACAATCTATGCCAATCATTAGCATCTAATTTTTGTGGTGTCTTTAAAGGACAATAATCTTCTATCTTTTTCTTGAAAACAATGCAATCATTTTCTCCACTACCAATACATTCTTTTATCCAACCATAACCATTGTCAAAATATGAATGCATTAATTGACAATCATCACAATTTTTTGGTGTTTTTATTACTAATATTGATTTCATAATACCTCCTTATTTGCTCCATACAATATTGCGTTCTCTAATACTTTTGCTAATCTTGTTTTAAGTTCTAATGATACTTTAGCAACAAACATTCTTCTCATATACAATTCTTTTTGTTTCAGAAGAGCATTGAACTTCCTGTATTTCTTTTTTGCATTTTTCTTATTTGGTAACTTAAACTGATGGCTTATTATAACTTTGTCTGCAATCTTGTTTATCCTCGTATAACTGCCATCATCACTTAATGCACCAAAGTAATAGTTATCATTTAATTCGTTATTCATAACATCTCCTTAAATATAGCCTCTAATACACTAACGACTATACTATTTCCTGCTTGTTTATATAGTTGGCTATCACTATTGACTTGTTTTGCTTTTTCATAATCTTCATCGTTTTCTCTTGATAGTTTCATTAATCTCCAACATTCTTTTGGTGTTAGTTTCCTTATTCGTAATTTCTTATGTTCCTCTACTTGATAATAAGGGTTAAAACTCTCATTAGCACTTTGGCATAATGCTATTTCTTCACTATCGTATATTCTATCTTGTTGGTAGTATTGTGTTCCGTTGTTAGATTTCATCTCTCCTATACCACCCAATAACTTAACATTAATCTCTTTCATCTATCACTCCTACATTGCATTGCGTATCTAGTGTCTGCGACATACCTTTTTGCACTGTTCCTCTATGGTGTTGCATTCTGCTTGATATATCTATGCCATCACCAACCTCTGCCATAGCATAGCCTTTTGAATTATTGTTTTTGATAGCAACCCCCCCCTTAACTCCTAATAATGTATGCCACTTATCAATACCACTATCTATTGTGCCTATAACATCTTTTTTCTTGATCCAGCCTTTGTTCCAACCATGACCTATTTTTACTTCATAATAGCTAGGGATCGTAGATATAATTATCTGTTGCTCCTGTTGGGTTTCGTGAGCAGATGGTGTTACTACTCTCTCTCTCTCTCTCGTATGGCTCAAATTTCATATGCCAACCATTTTCATCTTGTTTAATGTTATGAGCGACAAAACCATCTATTGCTTTCTGTGATAGATAATATTTCTCATCTACATTAGTTTCAAGCATATCTTTAAGTCTTAATTCTAGTTTCTGTTTCTTTGGAAATTCATAGTAATAATCTCCTAGAATACTCACCATGAAACATCTATTTCTATTTTGTGGAATTTTGTAGTCCTTACTATTCAATAATTCCACATAATTAGAGTAACCTAGTTGTTCCAACTTCTTTCTCCATTCTTGAAAGTCTTTGATATTTTTCTTACCTATAACTTGTGGCACATTCTCCATAAGTAGTATCTGTGGTAAATTACCATTACATTCATCTAGTAGTCTTTCTACTTCCCACAATAGTCCTGACCTAGTATTATCACCTTTTGACATTCCTTTACCTAGTCCAGCTAATGATAAGTCCTGACATGGAAAGGAATAGGTCATAATGTAACAATATCTCTCTCTCTGTTATTTTTAGTTCGGCAGCACTAACTTTTTTTATATCTGTTGTTTCAAAGTTAGTTCCAAAGATAGCATTATAGCTTTTGATACAATACTTATCTATCTCACATACGAAGTGATGTTCAAAGCCCACACCTAGATTTCTTAATGCCATAGCTTGACTACCAACACCAGCAAAGAGTTCTATAAGTCTAATTGGCTTATCTATTTTATATTTCGGTAGAACATAAGAGAATAAATTTGTCATTATTATTCTTCCTTTCTTTCATCAATAAGTTCTTTAACTTCTTCATAAGACATATCTAATGTTGATGCTATTAAATAGATTGTTGTTCCTCGAACTTTATTATTTCTGTTTAGTATGTTGTTTAAGGTAAATCTTGATATGCCACATTCTTCGGCGAAGCTCTGAATAGTGTAGCCTCTAGAATATATTTCATCTTTCAAACTCATCTATTAAAGTCTCCATCAATAATTCCTTTTATGATCGCAGATATAAATATTGTTCCAATTAATAGCATAGTCAAGCATATTATTAACAATGCACTCTGCCATACCACACCTACCAAATACTTTAATGTTTCTATCATATTTCAACTCCTTCCAGTGCTTTATTCATTCGATAGAACAATCCAGCTTTAGATACATAATATTGATTTGCTATCTGCTGGAATGTGAGACCATCTTCATATTTCAACAGGAACATCTTCCTATCATACAAACTCATAGTGTTCAAAACATTATCTAGGAAGTTTAATCTGTCCTCATAGATTTTTAAAGTCATAATCAAGTCATTATACTTTTCAATCATATCGAGTTGTTGTTCGTTCAACTTCTGGCTGTTCTGCATCACTCGTTCTTTGTCGTATGATATTCCTTTAACTCTTGTCATTTCATAGAACAAATCATCAATTTTATTTTTTAGTCTTTTGATTGTATCTTTAAGCCAGATATAATATTTCATCTCTTCTTTAAATAACTCTATCTGCTTCTTGTTCATCTCGACCTCTTTGAACATATCATATACTTTTGAGCCATTCCTTAAATAGTTCATCAGTTATCTGCACTTGGTGATAATAGATGACATCATTATTTTTAAAGAATGATTGTTTACATTCCTGTAATGTAATCTTTCTAAACATATATTTAGTAAAAACTAACTGATCTTGCGAAGCGACATAACCACCTTTCTTTAAACTCTCTTGTATTACTTGATGTTGATGTTCGTTCATAGTATGTCCCTCACTTTGTTGTAGCTTTCGTAATTGTTTTTGTATTCGAGGAACTCTTGATAATTATCTGAATAGAAATATTCTAGATGATCTAATTCCTTTAATGCTTGTTCTAGGAAAGTGTAGTATTCAAACTCTCTTATGCTTTTGTTTAAATATTTTTCTTTCATCACTTTTAGAGATTTTGCTATTTTGTTTACTTCTCTTTTTTCTTCTTTGCTACATTCAGACCACATTTTTTCCATTTAGAAATTAACTCCTTTATTCCGTTCTGCCCGAACAATTCTTCTAGTGTTACCTTTAACAGATACATCGCAATTACCAATATGATTAATAGTGATACAATCAAGATGCAACTCAATAATGTATTAAATAAGAATGTCACTATTTT